>QMCD01000931.1_pt1 | contig 27136 bp, 18 predicted proteins | sample 1821841 | NCBI WGS metagenome assembly QMCD01 (sample SAMN01991225, study PRJNA193472) | Termite gut metagenome, whole genome shotgun sequencing project. | isolation source: worker | host: Macrotermes natalensis | reverse complement strand
AAATGTTAAAGTCAACGAATTTTATAAACACAAAGACAAAAGTCATAAAAACTTATAATAATTATTTCCCACAAAGACACAAAGAACACAAAGTTTTTATGACCTTTGTGTTCTTTGTGTCTTTGTGGGAAATAATTATTGTTAGGGGGTAATATAGCTGATAAGCATATTAATTATTTTCCGTAGAATTCTAATATGGCTTTTCAAGCCGCCGGCTTATCCAAAACTCAGGCCATAAAATTAACATTTTTTTGCGTTATAGGCAATTTACGGACGCTGACGGGCAAACACAAAGATACAAGACTGCCTATTGGGAATGAATTTATCTGCATAAAAAAACTTAACGAGTTAGGAGATATGAATAATTTTTTGTAATGTTCGGAACATCAAAGACGTACAGTTTTTTGTATTTCATGAGAGCGAATTGAAAACAGAAAAAACATAAAACGATTGTAAATGGCTATGAGAGTGGAGGTTGTTGTGGATACAACCCTAATAAATAATTCAGCTTTTTTTTCATAAAAATCGAAGAATGGAAAGTTTTTCACCAAACTATTCCTATGGATAGTCTGATAAATCATATAATTGGCAATGATCCTTTTATAGAATTTTATGAAGTATCTGCAAATTATTCACAGAAAAGAAATAAATAATATTCAGAAAAACGGAGAAATAGATACATATTTTAGGCGATAAAAATAATAAGAAAATGAAAAAGATTAAATTAATACTATTACTGAACAGTTTTTTGTTAATTCCCGTGTTGTCTCAAAATTTCAGTTATACGCCAGGCTCCCTTCTTTTACGGAAAGGAATAGAGTATGTAGAATGGGGACAGAGTGTTAATAATGATTTTAGCACTACTTACAATGGCTGTACACCTGCATATAACCAATATTGTCCTCCTGGGAACGGTGCTTGTGGAAAGACGGTTGCAGGATGCGGAGCTGTTGTAATGGGGCAAATTATGTGGAAATGGGAATGGCCGCATGCCTCTTCATATCGTACATATAACTGGAGGTCAATGCCTGCAGAACTTCTTAAAGATGATCTTGAAGCAGGTGATGCAATTGCCAATTTGTTAAGAGATTGTGGGCGTGCCGTAAATATGAATTACATGGATATTAATATTTTAGGAGTAGAACTAACAGGTTCATGGTGCACGATGGGAAATCTTGTTGACGGATTAAAGGCTTTTGAATATAAATCAGTAAAATCCCATTCAAAATCAGACTGGGGTTACGGCAGTGCATGGGAAGATTTAATCCGTTCTGAGATAAGAGCAGGAAGATCTGCAATATATTATGGCGACAATGGTTTACTCAGTGAAGATAAACATTACTTTATTATCGATGGTTATTCTGCAACAAACCAAAGTGAATTTCATATTAATTTTGGATGGAGAGGTAAACATGATGACTTTCGCAGGTTGAATAATATAAGTAATTCAAACGGAACCTTTAATTCCAATCAAAAAATTATAACAGGGATTTCACCCACTTTGCCCAATTCAACAAATCTAAATCTTTACGATGTCTCTTACACATCTGTCTCCAATACGCGAACAGAATCCGCCCGGCAAAATATTGCATTACCGGCATCCGGCAAAACATTAAGTGTTGAGAACGGAGGAAATTTAACATTAACAGCGGGAAACTCTATTACACTAAAACCCGGATTTCGCGCCAAAACAGGAAGTAATTTTACCGCGAAAATAGAACCGGTTCTTACGATAGATAAAGAAATAAGAGTAGCCAACTGGAAAGACTATCTGTACATTAAATTTGACAATCTTTGTATTGATGTAGAAAACGCGGATTCATGGGAATTTCAAGTTTTTGACGCAAACGGATATTCATTTTTTCAAAGTGCAGGAAATATAACGAATGGAAAAGCTTGTGTATGGGATGGAACAAATGCTGTATGCGGCAGAGCATACCGCAGCATACTCCGGTTTAAAAACAGCTACGGACGTGCGATAGAAAAGGAATATCCTATACACATATTATGCGGAGCACGTCCTTGTGTGGAAGGAGAGGATATTACAATTACTCCTTTGAATTCTTCTGCAAATGTAAATGGCAATATTTTATTGGCGTTAACTCCTAATGGAGATGGGGTTAATGATGAGGTATGTTTTTCCGTCATTGGTGGAGACAGGTGGGAAGCAGAGGTTTTTAACGGAAATCAATCACCAATTTATCGTTCAGGAAACGTTGTAAATAATGTAGCTTGTGTATGGGATGGTTACGGATTCCCTTGTGGTAATGAATATTGGGCTATCGTATATTTTAAAAGTGTTTCCGGTTGTGTTGTGGAGAAATTATATGTCGTTCGTAAGTATTGTGTGGGAGTTAGAAGTTCTGAGATAACAGACAGTAATAACTTTCTTGATTCAACTGAATTTGAGGAGGCTGTTTTCGAGTCTCCAAACGGCAAAGATTCCTTTTTAATCTTAAAGGAAGTGGATGATATTCTTGCAAAAGAAAAAATAAAATCATTACGAAGTGAAGTTGTTGTTGATTTACAAGGGGAAACAAGTGCAGAAGAACAGCAAGTATTTCTATCTCCAAATCCAAGTAAGGGAAAAATTGTAGTCAATTCTGCGAAACAAAATGTAAAGGATATTAGTGTTTACAATTCCGCAGGAATCTTATGTTTACAAACAAAAGAAGTAGAACAACAACAAATAGAAGTAGATTTGAGTGCTTTTCCCGATGGAATATATACATTTAACATTAAGTTAGAAAGTAATATTGTTACGCAAAAGGTAATTTTAAAGAAATAGAACAAAAAGAAAAACTGCCGGTAACAAGCAGTTGGGTAAAATATCGGGGCAGTTCCCTGAGCTGGGAGCTGTCTAAAAAGTCTTTTGAACGCAGATGACGCGGATAACGCAGATTTTAATTTCGTAGAAAGCAAGATGATTGCAAATTATGAAAAAGAATTTTATCTGTGAAAATCCGCGTCATCTGCGTTATCCGCGTTCTTTTTAGACACTCCCCTTATTTTTCGTTTCTTCCAAATCATTCATTAACACTTTTTATTATTAACCTGAGTTTTGGATAAGGTGATATATCGGAGATAGCCCGGATGGACTTAATTTTCATAACTTTAGGGTCAACGGCCTAAGGTAAAATACGGCGTACAAGCCAGTTCCTTATCCAAAACTCAGGCTATTAATAAGGCACGGGCTGCAAACCTGTGCCAACTCAGACCGCACACGCCCGGCCAGAACGAAAAATGGACGCAACCGCCCAAACTATACACCGAAGCCATCCAGCTCAGGACAATGGAAACGGCAGGAAAACAAATGGAAGACGGCGAACCGCGCGACTTGCCGAAAGAACATTCCTTTTTCCGTAGAAAATCATTCTTTCACAGAAAAGGATGTCATCGAACTGTTAGAGAAAAAAGAATTGAAATAGCTGGAAGCCAACGAATCAAGTTGAACGAAAACGGAGAAATAAGTAAACAATAATTATTTTGCATTACTATCCTCAAAGCTCCCCCAAGATACCATAACCCAAAATCCTCCGGGACTGCTTGCCTATAAGATAAAATAACATTTTGGAGTAGAAAATAAAATAATTCCCTAAAAAAACAAACCGTTTTTTATTATTTTTGTAAATTCAATAAATAAAGCGTATCAACGCAATTTTTTTCAAAAAAATCAGTTTTATAAACAGATAAAAAAGAATAAAATTGAGCACTAAACATATCATATACTCCCTTGCCGTATTATGTCTGCTGCTGTTCGCCGGTGGATGCAAGATGAAAAAGAACACGGCGTTCAGACGTAATTATCAAGCATTGAATACTACATACAATGTTTATTTCAATGCTAATGAAGCCTTTAAAAAAGGATATAAAAGCATTGAAGAGAGCTATCAGCCTGACTATTCCTACATCATCAACATGTATGCCGTGAGCGATAAATCAACAGCAGGAGTAGCTGTAGGCGATATGTCGCGCGCTGTAGAAAAGAGCGAAAAAGCCATTAAAGAACGCTCTATCAAACAGAAACCGAAGAAAAATGTGAATAAAACCCGCGATCCCAAATATATGTCGTTTTACAACCAAGAAGAGTTCAACCCCAAAATGGACGATGTTTGGATGATGCTGGGAAAAGCAAAATTTTACTCCAACGATTATTTAGCGGCCTCTGCAACTTTTACATACGTCATTAACCATTTTTCAGAAGATAAACTCTTGGTAGCAGAAGCAAATATCTGGAAAGCAAGAAGTTTCAAGGAAATGGGTTGGACGTATGAGGCGCATGACGTATTGAAAAAAATATCGGACGACAAATTTACCAAGCGCTTAAACAGCCTTTATGCCGGTGCCTGGGCTGATTTATTAATCAAGGATGGAAATTTAAAAGAAGCCCTCCCCTATCTCGAAACGGCAATTTCGTTGGAAAAAAGCAAAAAATTGCGTACCCGGTTTACTTTTATTGCAGGACAAATATACCAGCAGTTAGGCGATAAAGAAACTGCATACGAGAAGTATGAAAAGGTCATTTCATCGCATCCCGAATACCAAATGGCGTTTAATGCAAAAATACGCCAAACGGAGGTATATACGGGAAATTCGGACAAGGACATGGTTAAGTCATTAACTAAAATGGCAAAAAACTCCAAAAACAAAGATTACCTCGACCAGATTTACTATGCCATAGGTAATATTTATTTAGCTCAAAGAGATACGGCAAAGGCAATTCAAAACTACATCCTTTCTACCGAAAAAAGTACTCGCGATGGATTGGAAAAGGCGCAATCCTATATTGCCCTCGGCGACTTGTACTACATACAGGCAAAATACATAAACGCCCAACCGGCTTATTCGGAAGCCTCTTCCATTATCGGAATCGAACATCCCGAATATCAACGAGTTTCCAACTTGTCGTTGATTTTGGATGAATTGGCATCCAATTACCAAACAGTCATTCTTCAAGACAGCCTGCAATATCTTGCCACCTTGCCGAAAGACAAGAGAACGGCAGCTATCAATAGCGTTATTCAGCAAATCATACAAGAGGAGGCTGAAGAAGCGAAAAGAAGACAACAAGAGCTGGAAGAAAGCAGACGGCTTGAAATGGAAATCGAAAACATGGCTCTTATGGATGAGCGAGCCTTGGGAAATACCACTAACGCAGGTTTTTATTTTGACAATAAAAAAGCGGTCGAAACAGGGAAAATGGATTTCCAACGGAGATTCGGAAGAAGAAAATTGGAAGATAATTGGAATAGAAAGAACCGGGCTGTCATGAGCCTCTCGGAAGAAAATCTTGCCGATATAGAAGAAGAGTTAGAGAAGATGGACCCGGCAGAAGCCGATTCGATCCGCGAAAGCAGGAAACAAGCCGAGAATGAAAACAATCCGAAAAATCCGCAATTTTACTTGCGTCAAATCCCTTTCACAGAGGAACAAGTTGCCGCCTCTAACGAGGAAATTGCCGAAGCATTGTTTAATATGGGGATAATCTATAACGAAAAGTTGGCAGATTATCCGAAATCAATAGAAACGTTTGACGAGTTTGTCAGACGATTCCCGGACGATCCGCGTATTTCCGATGCTTATTTTTATAATTACCGGATTTTAGCCAAACTAAACAAAGAAGAAGAGGCTGCCGTGTATCGCAACAAGCTGATTGCACAATTTCCGGAAAGCAAATACGCCAAAATACTTTCCCAGCCGGATTTCCGCGAAAAATTAGAACGGATGCATGCCGAACAAGATTCTCTGTATGAACAAACATACAAGGAATACCTTGCCGGAAACTTTGAAACCGTAAAGGCAAACACGGCTTACATGGAAGAAACCTACCCTGTATCTCCTCTGATTCCTAAGTTTTTACTGTTAAACTCACTCGGCATTGGAAAGACGGGAGATATTGAAACGTTTAGTAAATCCTTGAATAGCTTGATAGAGCGTTATCCAAGCAGCGATGTCGTCTCTATGGCGAAAGATATTTTGGCGCTAATGAATCAAGGAAATACGCCGGAGGCAGGTACGCCGGGCGGATTAATGGCTCTACGGCAAAACAACGAAAATGAAACGTCAAAAGAGGAAGAGAAAGGGCTTGAATTTAAGGTAAATGACAATACTCCGCATCTGTTTATCCTCTTTACCGACTCCGAAAAGATAGATCAAAACAGGCTTCTTTACGAAATTGCGACATACAATTTTACCAAATTCCTCATAAAAGATTTTGATATAAAGGTGCAAAAAGGACAGTTGACCGTTTCCGGACTTGACAATCTGGAAGAAGCTCTTTGGTACATTAATGGGGTATTTGAAGATAAAGGCATACAGAAGTTACTATCGGGAAATGACTATAAATATCTCATTATCACAGAAGAAAACTACGACATATTGCTTAAGGGATTGACTGTTGAAGAGTATGACACTTTCTTCCAAAACTCCATGGCAAGTAGAAAAAAGAAAAATACCGAAGCAAAAATAGAGTTGGTAGGGGAAGAAAAAGCATTGGAAGATATAGCGACTTCGCAAATTGACCTTTCCCAAATTAAGGAAGGAGACGATTTAAACAATGCACAAGAGACAACAAAACCCAAAGATACAGCCGCAGAAAAAGAGCCTGTAACTCCTCCGGAAACAAACACACCACAACAAGTGCAACAAGAGGAAAAGCCAACCGGAAGCAAGGAAGCAAGTAATCTTCAACCCACACAGCAAACGGAAAAGCAGGCTCAAACGCCACAACCTCCGAAAGAGTTGAAAAAATACAAAGGGCTATACACTTACGATATAAACGCACCACACTACTTTGTAATCATACTTCCAACAGGCGGATCCGATTTTGAGACGGTAAAAGACGCTATCGACAAATACAACTCAAATTCACAGGCATTGTTGAATTTGACCGTCACGCAAGAATCCGGAAAAAATCTGCCGCAGATGATTGTTACCGGAACAATTCCGGATGCGGCGCTTGCTTTACGATACATACAGCAAGTAGTAAAAGACGAGGGCATAAAAGAAACGTTAAAAGGAAGTAATTACCGAAATATTGTAATTTCTCAAGATAATCTAAAAACGCTGAAAGAGAGTGGAAATTTAACGGTTTACATGGAATTATTTAAAAATCTCTATTTAAAATAAGCGAACTCTTTTCCGAAAAATATTTAAAAATATGGACGATAACGCAATCAACAGCTTAAAAGAAGCCTTAAAGCACTCGCCCGACAATGTTCCGTTACGAATTTTACTGGCTGATACATTGTTAACGATGAACAGGCTTGAAGAAGCAGAAAATGAATATTCAACGATTCTTAAATACGCTGACAATACCAAGGCTAAAGCCGGGCTTGCGAAAGTATTTTTCAAAAAAGGCAGCTACTCGGCTTGCAACGTGATTTTAGAAGAAGTGATTGAAAGAGGGATAAGCGATGTAGATGTATTCACCTTGTATGCCAAAGGACTATTGAAAGAAAATTCAACAGCAAAGGCAATTGAGGCATACAAAAAAGCGTTAGCTATTGATCCGGAATTCTTTGACGAGGAACTCGACAGCCAACTACGGCAGCGAGGAAGTAACCAGGCCGCAGAAACAGAGGAAGAGCTTGACCACCGTTTTTTACAGAAGCCAACCATCAACTTTAATGATGTCGGCGGCATGGAGACGGTTAAGAAGGAAATTGAGATGAAAATCATCAAACCGCTATTGCATCCCGAACTTTACAAGGCTTACGGAAAAAAAACCGGCGGAGGGATTTTACTTTACGGTCCGCCGGGTTGCGGAAAAACTTTCATTGCCAAAGCAACTGCCGGACAGGTAAATGCCAAATTTATCAGCGTTAGCCTGAACGATATTTTAGATATGTGGGTAGGCAACAGTGAAAAGAACTTGCATGAAATTTTTGAATTAGCCCGGCATAATACTCCATGCGTACTTTTTATTGATGAAATTGATGCGCTGGGAGCAAGCCGCAGCGATATGAAACAGTCGAGCGGCAGGCATTTAATTAACCAGTTTTTACAGGAACTGGACGGAATCAACAGTACCAATGAAGGAGTTCTAACTATTGGGGCAACAAACACACCATGGAATTTAGACCCCGCATTCAGACGACCGGGCAGGTTTGACCGGATTATTTTTGTTCCGCCGGCAGACGCCTCGACAAGAGAAGCCATTCTACGGTTGAAGCTGAACGGCAAGCCAACGGAAAAAATAGATATTCAAGCCATCGTCAAGAAAACGGAAAATTATTCGGGTGCTGATATTGACGCCATCATTGATATAGCAATTGAGCAAAAGCTCGAATCGTCGTTTAATGACGGCATCCCCAAGCCGCTTGAAACCGGTGATTTGCTTGCTGCCGTTAAAAAACACAAGCCAAGCACACAGGAATGGTTTACAACGGCGAAGAATTTTGCCATGTTTGCCAATGATTCAGGTCTTTACGACGATATTTTAACATACATGAAAATTAAAAAATAACACAAACATGGATTTCAGACTGTCAAAAGTAGAGATATTAATTCAGCAAAAAAAATTTTCCGAAGCTGAAAAGATTCTTACAGACTTGCTTTCGAGAGAACCTAATAATATCTCTTTTCTGTACTTTCTTGCAGAGGTTTATTTGCAACAGGATAAATTTGACGAGGCAACCCGCATTATTGACAGTGCAATCGGTCAGTCGCCCGATACGCCGCACTTGTTCTACATCAAATCACGCATCGCCATTCAGCAGAATAAGCTGAATGAGGCAGAAAAACAGATAAACGAGGCAATCCGGTTAGATCCTTACGATGCTGACTATATGGCGTTACTCGCAAATATCAAGTTAGCGCGCAAGCAGTTTGAAGAAGCTTCTGAAATTGCAAGCAAGGCATTGGCTATTGATTCGGAAAATATACTCGCATTAAACGTAAGAAGTACCGCATTAAACAAGCTGAATAGAAGCGAAGAATCATTTGCCACTATTGAAGGCGCGTTGCGCGAAGATCCGAATAATGCCTACACACACGCCAACTACGGCTGGGGGTTGTTAGAAAAAGGGAATCACAAAAAGGCATTGGAGCATTTTACAGAAGCGTTGAAAAATGACCCCAATTCCAGCTATGCCCAAGCCGGCATGCTCCAAGCGTTGAAAGCAGCTAATCCGGTTTACCGCCTTTTCTTGAAATACGCTTTTTGGATGAGTAATCTTACAGCCAAATATCAATGGGGAGTCATTCTCGGTTTTTTCCTTATTCTTAGAGTGTTAAACAGAGTTGCCGCAAACAACGAAACTATTGAACCGTATCTAACACCTGTAATTATCGCATTTACTCTGATTATATTTTCTACATGGATCATTACTCCGGTAAGTAATCTATTCCTGCGATTTAACCGGTACGGACAGTTGCTTCTCAGCAAGAAAGAAAAAATGAGTTCCAATTTTGTAGCCGGAAGTTTAGGTATATTTATTACCGGATTATTACTCTATTTTATGCTGTCGGACGAGCGTTTTCTGACAGTTACGGTCTTCGGATTTGCCATGATGTTGCCTTTCGGCGTAATGTTTTCGCCATCGAAGTACAAAAATTCCTTGCTGATTTACGCCGTCGTCATGGCATTTACCGGTATTGCTGCTATCGGACTGACTTTTTTAACCGGCGTGATGTTTAACATGATGACCTCTGTTTTCATGATAGGTTTTTTTGTTTTTCAATGGGTTGCCAACTTCTTGCTAATCAAAGAAGACAATCAATAAAATATAAGAGGCTGTTTGAGTTATTATTTAAGGCTGAACCAACGGTAAGCGAAGCTGAAGCGGAATATACCAGCGCAGGACAACGCCCAATGCCCTGCGTTGGCATATACAAGGCTTTAGCTTCGCTTACCGTTAGTTCACCTAATAAATAACCCCAAAAACGTCTAAGCCTCACAATATCAACTCGCATATCTTTTCTTCCGGACAAAATAGGAAATGACCCCAAACAGCCCAAGGAAAACCAGCGGCAACAATACATTTGAAACTTGCCAGAATTTGCGTAATCCGATGATTGCCGGCTTATTCAGTAGGCGAAGTTTTATTTCCCTTGACCGGAGTGACATCCAGCCTTCGTCATCTGTCAGATAATTGACAGCGTTTAGGATGAAGTCTTTATTTCCAAACTGTTGGTTCATATAGCGGTCAAAACCTAACGGTATGATGTTTGTGTTTTCACCGTAACCTTGTACGTCATTCCGGATAATGCTTCCATCGGCTACCACAATCATTTTGGTCGGCTTACTTTCGGTGAGCGTTTTTTCTTTTGTTTGAACACCTTCAGGTATCATCCGGTTAGTAAATACGGAAGGGAAAATACCGTCTAACGATGCGGCAACAAGTGCATTTCCCGTGTTGAAGAAATACCCGCTTTTTTCTACATTGATAATATCCATTGAAACCAATGATGGTGTGGTTTGAATATGTGTACTGTTTGAAGTAACCAGTAGAATTTCTTTTTTTACCGGCAAATCTTCTCCTACGAAATCTATTGAGCTTGCAAATTCTGCTTTCACAGGCGTTACGTTTCTCGTTACCGGATGCCCGGGCGATGTTAGCAGCAAAGGGGAATAAAACCAGGGTACCGGTTCAAATTTAGCCGGTTGCCCTTCCTCTGCCATATTAACCGGGATCAATATGCTTTGCACATCCAACACCAACTCAGGGTTGATGCGAACGCCGTACTTGAATAGTTGATCGGATAGGCCCACATCGTGTGGAATTGACATTGTTTCCGAATAGACCGACAGGCTGTCTAACGAAACCCGTACCCCATTCATCAACCAAAGCACTTTCCCTCCACGCATAATGTATTGGTCGATAATATACTTGTCTTTCTCCGGAAATTTTTGTTGCGGACCGGCAATGATAATCGCAGAATACGGATCTAAAATAGCCGGATCATCGCCAATTACTCCGCGGTCAACCTGATAGTAGCGGCTTAATGTTTGGGAAATATCATGCGTGAGAATTTCCTGCAATTCACCGTGACCTTCAATAAAGGCAACTTTTTGAATCTCTTTTGTGGTTAAATGACGGATAGCTTCCGTCAGTTCAAATTCGAGGTTCTGAATGGAAATATTCAAGTTTTCTTCTCCTGATTTTCCCGGCAGGTTTTTAAGTAAATTGATGGAATGAGATTTTCCCTTATAAGATATTTCTACCCAAGGAAATACCATTTTCTGAATGGACTTTCCCTCCTTATCTTTTTCGTGCACCATTATTCCGCGTATGCCTTTTTTTGCCAGTTCTTCGTATTGTTTTTCACGTTCCTTAGCAGTTGAGGCGGCAGACGGGTTGATAAACTCGTATTTCAAATTCCGGCTGTATGCGCTAAACTCGTCCAGCATCTCCCGCGTAGCTTTCCGCAACTGCAAAAATCCGGAATTTAAGTCGCCGTCCAGATAAATTTTGAACGCAATTTCATCGTCCAGTCCTCTCAATAATTTTCTCGTATTACCGGAAACGCTATACCGCTTTTCAGACGTTAAATCCAACCGGAAAAAGTATTTTCCGGAAATAAAATACACCGCAACAACGGTTGTAATGAAGAGTAATATGGTTAACCCCTTTTTTATCATACAAATTAAAAGTTTATACTGTTTCTGACATAGTACATTTTTCAGAGTAATTCGGTATAGAATTCTTACCAAATATGATATTTTGCGCAAATGTTCAACTTCTCAAAAAAGTATCACTGCCACCCGGTAAGTTACAAAAATACAATATTTTTTCAGAAATTGTTATTAATGCGAATCAGGAGTTGAAAAAAACGCGGCAAAAGCCTATAAGCTTTACAAGTACACACGTCAACTTCTGATTCACATATTTATTCCTCACTTCCATTCCAGCGTCTCAATCAGCCGGATAATATCTTCCCGGACAAACGCAGCAACAGGCGCAATTGAATCCTTATTCGGCGAAACGTTGAAATATAATGCTCCTCTGAAAAAATGATGTGTACTATCCGTCAAAACAAATTGAATGCCGGATGCGGTATTTCCCTTTAATTCATACAAAATACCATATACTTTTCGTTTCTCATTCTCGTAAGGCTGTTCGGTTATGGCATCCGCCTTTATGGTGTGCTTGTAGACAAATGTGCGGGAGTCTTCCGAAATTTCCCGGAAGTTGTTTTCTACTTTTTTGTAACTCCCGTATATTCGAGCTTTAAACTGCGGATAGATAATATCTACCCAAAAAGGATCGTCCGGATTTTCGGTCTTGGGTATCACTTTGGCAATATCGGCGTATTCAAAAGAATACGGATAGCCGGACGCGCTGAATGTTTCGTATGTTTTTTCAGGTAAATCAATCCGGAAATAACCGCGAGGTTTCGGGACATATTCGCTACATCCGGATAAAAGCACGAAAAGGCACAATAACGTGAATGCACGAATTAATATTTTTGTATCCAATTTCAATTTCTTGTTATTCAGTTGTTTTTTCATTATCTCTTTATGCAGTTAGGGTGATATTTATAATAATTATAGCCTGCTTGTTGCCGCACAAATTTGTATCTAATCTTCATTTTTGCTTTAATTTTTATCAAAAAAAGGTTGATAGTTACTCCAAAGAGATACACGCTCGCTGTTTCAGTGAAGTCTGAAATGTTCCTGGTAAATTCCGATAAAAAAGAGATGTCCAAATGTTGTGCTGTTGGTGAAACAATAACTGCAAATATAGAAATTAAAATTCAATAGAATTCTTCGGAAAATAATTAATGCAAAAAAACTTTGCGAACTTTGCGACTTTGCGTTTAACCCCAAAAGCGCAAGCGCATTTATTTTAACGCAAAGTTTGCAAAGACGCAAAGAAATTTTCTGATTTTCCGAAGAGATCTAATGTCATTTGGTAAAAAAGAAGAAGCTTCGTGTCTTTGTATTTATTCGAAAATACGCTTGTACGCAAAAAATAAACACGCGGAGACCGAAAGTCACAAAGACACGAAGATTTAGATGCTGTTTGATTGAATTATCTAACCAAGCAACATTGATTTCAACATGCGTTTTCTACATCAAAAAGGTAAATCGCCCGAAGCATCTTCGTTATCGAAAGTCGGAGCGGAAGGAGTTGAAGCCGTTTGCGGTTGAAACTGCGGCTGCTGTGCTCCGGCTTGCGGTGCTGCTAATGGAGCAACTCCGCCTTCGGGACGTTTCCCGAGTAGCTGCAAGTCGTCGGCGTAAATCTCTGTTGTGTAGCGAGTTGTTCCGTTTTGATCTTGCCAGTTGCGAGTTCTGATTTTTCCCTCAATATACAAGGAGGTACCTTTTCGGACATAGCCTTCCACTACTTTTGCCAATCCTCTCCACACAACGATATTGTGCCATTCGGTTCTTTCGGGGATGACGGTTCCGGTTTGAGTAGTGTACCCGCGCTCGGTGGTAGCGAGAGTGAAATTTGCAACAGGGGTGTTTTGATCTACATAGCGTACTTCAGGGTCTTTGCCCACATTTCCAACTAAAATTACTTTGTTTACAGACATAATAGATTTTTAAAATTGTGAATAATAATTTATCGCCGGCAAATATATGGAAAAAATAATCTTGAACCAATATTTTCTCAAGATTTACAAGATTCTCAAGATTTTTTATCGTCATCCTGTTAATCTTGAAAAAATCGTGGTTCAAGAAAAAAGACATTTACTTTGCTTCCCAGGCCAACGCCGAAGCCCCAAGAACCGCCACATCCGAATCTTTTATTTCGGAAAACAGGATTTTTATTTTGTTCTTGAAAATGGTCATCAAATTCTCTTCCATGGCTTTGCGAAGAGGGATAAGCAGTATATCGCCCGATTTTGCCAAACCGCCAAAAAGAATGATTGCTTCCGGACTACTGAATTTCACGAAGTCGGCAAATGCCTCGCCCAAAATTTCGCCGGTAAATGCAAATACATCTTTGGCGATTTGGTCGCCGGCAATGGCGGCATCAAACACATCTTTGGATGTGATTTGCTCAATTGGCATTTTGCGTAAAAGACTTTCTTCGTTTACCCTGTTTTCCAAAAATTCGCGGGCTGTGCATGCTACTCCGGTTGCCGAGGTATAGGTTTCCAGACAGCCTTTGTTCCCGCAGCCGCAAGGTCTGCCGTTTCTGCGCACAATGACGTGGCCGAGTTCGCCTGCAAAACCATCGTGCCCGTAGATTAGCTGGCCGTTGGCTACAATGCCGCTGCCTACGCCGGTTCCCAGGGTAATCATAATAAAATCTTTCATTCCGCGGGCAGCTCCATAGGTCATTTCACCTATGGCAGCGGCGTTGGCATCATTAGTCAGTGCTACCGGGACGCCGAATTTTTCCGACAGGATTTTGGCAAAAGGGATCACGCCCTTCCAGGGGAGATTGGCGGCATCTTCGATATTGCCGGTATAGAAGTTGGCATTGGGTGCTCCTACGCCGATTCCTTTGATGCGCTCAATTCCACAGCAGCTGTTTATCAATTTGGAAAGTTCCGTATAAAGTTCGTCGATGTATTTATCCAGCTCTTTATACGTTTGGGTTTTAATAGAATTGGATGCGAGAATATTTCCGCGGGCATCCACTATTCCGAAAACGGTATTTGTACCGCCGATATCTATCCCTACAACGTAGGGCTTTACTTCTGTTGTCATATTTTTTATAAATTGTTAGATAAGTTATTTGTTTTTTTGATATTGCATCCGGCCAAACCATACCACATTAAATAAGCATAACAGAAAAGAGGCAGGACGAACGAAATATGCAAATTTTGAGTTTTATCGGCTATCAACCCCTGTAATGGCGGCAATAATGCTCCGCCGAGAATCATCATTACAAGAAGCGAGGAACCTTGCGAGGTATATTTTCCTAATCCGTCAATTGCAAGCGTAAAAATATTGGAAAACATAATGGAATTAAACAACCCTACACTCAAGATTGCCCAAAACGACAAGCTGCCTGAAGTAAACAGCATAATTCCGATTAAAAGAATATTTGTTCCGGCAAAATAGCCCAGTGTGCGCGACGGCAAGGAGCGTGCGGCAATAAATACCAAATAGTTGAGTACCAAAAACAGCAGGAAATAAAAAACACCTGTTGTTGCTATTTTTCCGAAAAGTGTTGCGAGTATCTTTAAGTCACCGGTACTAAAGAGTACTTTTAGTTCTGCCATTGTTATATTCACAATCGAAAAAATAAGGATAAAAGTAACAATGGCGGCAACAGCCATTAATATGTATTTTTGGGGAGATTTCATTTTGCTCATTGAGATAGAACCCATAAAACGACCGATCATAAGACCTCCCCAATAGTATGAAAGAAAAGGCGTTGCAAGAGTTTCATCCAAGCCGTGATATCCTTTCATATAAGAAATCAGGTTGCTGCCGACCGTAACCTCTGCGCCCACGTAGCAAAAAATCCCAATCATTCCGAAAACCAGATGCGGGTATCTTAATGCACCTGCTTTATGCTCCAATTTTTCGGAAGGATCAATGTTGCCGTTTGGAATATTTGCGAAATAGATAATTCCGGCTAAGAGCAATAGTACGCTTGCTAAAAACAGGTAAGGAATCTGTACGGCTGTTGCTCCGTTTGCATTTTCCGTTACGAAATATTTAAAGATGAAAAAACCGCCTATTACCGGGGCTATGGTTGTGCCGAGCGAGTTAAACGCCTGGGTGAAGTTTAACCGGCTGGAAGTCGTATCCGGAGAACCTAACAGGGAAACCAGCGGGTTAGCAGCTATTTGGAGAAAAGCGAAACCGCTTCCAAGCAAAAACAGGGAGGAAAGAAATATGCTGAATTTCGGTTCGGCACTTGCCGCTTCTCTAAAAAACAGAAAGCAGGCTGCGGATGAAATAAGCAATCCCGCCACGATTGTATTCTTATACCCAACTTTCAGAATCGGATCGCCTACCGTAGCAGAAACGATAAAATAAATCAGCGAAATAACAAAATAGGCGGCAAAAAAGGCAAATTGCACCAAATTAGCCTGAAAATAGCTCAGTTCAAAAATACCCTTCAAAAACGGGATCAAAATATCGTTCAAACAGGTGATGAACCCCCACATAAAGAATAGCGTAGTTAATGTTACTAAGGGAAGGATGTAGTTGGGCGATTTTGCGTTGTTTATAATGTTATTGTTCATAAATAAAATTTTTGAGGTTAAAAGTAAAAATTCTAATTAATAAAACAGCTGTTGGGTAATAATTGTTTCAATATATTTCAATGAGAAGTATTGCAAAGTATTATTTTTCTGTTTTTATGGGTTTTGGAAAATAATAACGCTCCGGTTTCCATATTCCACGATTTTATCATACTCGGCAAAACATCAATTTTGCTTTGCTCAGTATCATTTTTGAAGATGAGTTGTGTCATAAAATTTGCTTTGAAGACTGTCCGCAAATATATAATATTTTTCCGTCAAAAGGAATCTTCCTTTAACCATAATTTAAAAGCCGGATCCGTGATTTTTTCATTTTAAGCAGAAATATCAATAATTTCGCAAGAAATCAATGCGTTTTTAATTCTTTTCCAATTAACAGAAGTTGCAAAGTCGTATTTTTTGAATAGAATTCTCCGGAAAATAATTAATGCTAAAAAACTTTGCGACTTCGCGTTAAAATAAATGCGCTTGCACTTTTGGAGTTAAACGCAAAATTGCAAAGTTCGCAAAGACGCAAAGAAATTTTCTGATTTTCCGAAGAGGTCTAATATTTCTAAAAATTAACCTGTATCCGGAAATTAATAAGCCTTCCCGTCAAATAATTCGGAACGGCGTATTCACGACCGTTGGGAACGGCCACCCAATAGTAAGAGTTTACATTCATTATATCCAGCAAGTTAAATATTTCCAGATTAAACAACAATGCTTTTGCCCATTTCAAAGCAGCCTTATTCATGACTTTATCCTGCCCGGCAACCAGTCCGTAAGTTGCCCCTATATCTACTCGCCGGTAATCACGATGTGGTTTTGCCGGTTTATTGCCGCGCGGCGGATATAAAGGCAATGCATCGGCATAAATTATTTTTAAATTGACTTTAAAACGTTTATGTCCGGGAAAGTAATCCTGGAAAAAGAGTGAAATATTATACAGTTGGTCGGTCGGACGGGAAACGTATCCCAATCCGTCTCCGTAAATATTTTCCTTCGTTTGCATCAGCGAGAGAGAAACCCACGAGTCGGTTTCGGGAACGAATTCTCCGAAAAGTTTCATGTCAATCCCCATAGCATAACCGTCTCCGTTATTTTGACCGGCATAAGTCACCTTTACATTATTTACCCGGTAAGGAATAATCCGGTCGATGTATTTATAGTAAATTTCGGTGGTAAACTTAAACCGCCGTTCCCATTGCAGGAAATAGTAGTCGGCACCCAAAAGAATTTGAGACGAACGCGGAGCTTTCAGCTTGTTGTTCAGAAACATCTCCACATTTCCATTTTGATCGACAATCGTGTCGCGTATTTCTTTGTAAAAAGGTGCCTGGTAGTAGATTCCTGTTGCTAAACGGAATCCGATACTTCGCGAGTCCGACTCCCGGAACCAGTCGGGAAACCACGCCACCGAAGCTCGCGGACTAATTAGCAACTCATTGTTAAAATCCCAATAGTTGGCACGCACACCACCGGTCAAGACAATTTTGCCGAAGTCGAGCTGCTTACTGTAGCTATCTTGCAAATATGCCGTGAAACGGTTGGACGACATCTTTTGGCTGGAACTCAGGTTGGAGTAAAGCGATAGTAAATCAGGGTTTAACGGCATTGAAAATCCTGCCGAGTCGCGCCTTTCCCATTCGTTTATATGATCCGTTATCTGTTCTCGCTGATAGGTAATTCCCCATTTCAATTCGTTGGCACGCAACTTGAATGTTCCCAATTGCGATATGTTGAAGACGGTCGAATTTAACCTGTTTCTTGCATGTTCCTGATAAGTTCCCAAGCCGGCACCCCGGTCGATGTTCATTTTGTTGCTGTTGTCTGTCTCACTTAGCCAATATTCGCCGGTAATATCATACGTTTCGTTTTCGGCAGAGGTGAATGCGGATGACATAACACTCAATTTCAAATTCTTAGAGGGTTTGAAATCCAACGTCCATGCTCCGAACAGCGTTTGAAAAAAATCCTTCTCCTGTCCGCTGAAATAAACAACAAAATGCTTGGTATTCTCCTGTCCTCCGAAAGAAGTTTTTCGATTTTGCGGTGCAAAGCTATAGCTGTTTTGCGAGATATTTCCTAAAAAAGCCGTTTCCCATTTCGGCGAAAAAGTATAAGTCAAATAGGTTTGATAATCAAAAAAATTGGGATTATATTCTCCGTTCGTATCCAATGTTCCTAATAAGTAGGACGATGTTCTATACCGGACGCCATGTATCTGTGAAAAACGTGAAGAGTTAGTTCCAAGATAGGCTGATGCCCCTAATAAACTTATGGCGGCAGATCCTTCAAATTTTTCCGGTTTCTTGTAAGTAATATCCAACGTTGATGACATCTTATCCCCATACTGTGCGCTGAATCCGCCGGAAGAAAAATTAACGGACTTTACCATATCCGGATTGACAAAGCTAAGTCCTTCCTGTTGTCCGGCGCGGATAAGCAGCGGCCGGTATACCTCTATCTCATTAACATATACACTGTTTTCGTCGTAATTTCCTCCCCTGACCGAATATTGGGACGATAATTCATTATTGGAGCTAATCCCAATACCTTGCGATAAAACCAGCGCTTCTATTCCGCCCCTTGCATCAGGTATGCTTATAAGTCTTTCAACATTTAATGATTGGATAGAAGACTCTCTTCTTAAAAACCCTTGTACGTTAAAATCTTCCAATACGACAACAGGTGCCTCTTTTAATTGCACGGAGAGCTTAATATCACGATTTTTTTTATTGGCAACCACTTTACGCTCTTGTTCCAGAAAACTCGTGAAACGGAACAGCACAATGAGTGTATCGCCGTTTTCCGGAACAGACAATTCAAAGAAACCGTTATTATCAGTCGATACACTTTTTGCCGTTCCTTTTATAAGGACGTTTACAAATTCAAGCGGGTGATTCTTTTCGTCCGTTACATGACCGGAAATACGTACTGTTTGAGCTGCTGAAAACGAAGATAAACTTACGAACAGGCAAAGAAAAAGATAATGTATTTTATTTTTCATATTTTTTTAACGCAAAAAAAAAGGTAAAATTATAAACATTTTCGTAGAACCAATGTTATATTATCGAAAAAAGATTTTTTCATTATCATTTGTCTATCTTATTTTTTTTTGTACATTTGCCCCGAAATTACCAATCTAAGGCGTGTGTATTTATAAGATAATAATTATAAAGAGAATCAATTCTTAATATGTTTAATTAATTTTAATTAAAATTCAATTTTTTATGAAAAAAGTATTAAATTTATCAGTTATTTTAGCTGTTTTAGTGGCTGCATTCAGTTTTACTTCTTGTGGAGAAGACGATGCAGAAGTTAACTTGTCGCTTAATTCAACATCTTTTGCGGAGGGTGTTCCTGTAACAGGTACTATTACCTCTGACAACAAGGTTGAAACTGTCAAAATCGAAAAAGAAGATGCTGACGGCATTTACCAACCTTACAAAACTATTCAAAGCAGCAACTTCGGTGCAGCTTCAGGTGTTGTAGATGCTGATGGAAGCTACTTATTGTCTATTGCCGGTATCGAAGATGGTACTTACACTATTCAAGCAATTGATAAAGATGGAAACGAAAGCAAAAAAGTGAAATTTACAGTTGGAACCCCAGGTCCTCAACCTATCACTTTCGAAGTTGAGTTAGGTGGTTCTGAATCTTCTACTGCCGGTTCTTTCTTGTCTATCAAAGACCAAAAAGCTTATATGTCTAGTGCAACTGCTGCTCAATTAGGTAATGTTGAAATCGTATTTGACGGAACTACATTCAAATCAGCAAAAGAATCTGCTAACACTACAGTTAAAAACAATGGAAATTCAGCTGTAATCACTGGTAGCGGAAATAACTATACTTATACTACTGCTCCTGACGGATATACTGGAACTATAACAATTACTGACGAGGATGGTTCTGGAGCAAAAAGAAACGTTACAGTAACTGTAACAAAACTCTAACAATTTGAGTTATTAGCGTAAAAAAGCCGCCTCGGTTATGGGGTGGCTTTTTTTTTGTAAATGAAATATTTAAACGGCTCAGCAATTGAATTTATATGGAAAAGTGTTACCTTTGCTGTTATCGAAACAACTAATAAAAAAGATACTACTGTGGCAACAGCAGTTAGAACGCAAACAACTACTTCTATCAAGCGTAAACAAGAAGCTTGTCCCGAAAATTTATCAAAAGCAGGCAAATATTGAATGTGTAAAATTTAATTTCCTTTATGCTAACCAACCCGCAATACATAGACGTAATCCTGCCCCTCGCGCTGGCAAACACATATACTTACCGGCTGCCGGCTGAGTTGGCTGCAACCATTCGTGCCGGCATGCGGGTCATTGTTCCCTTTGGAAATAAAAAAATATACACAGCGATTGTCTATGACTTGCATAGCCGGAAACCGGAAAATTTTGAGCCGAAAGAGGTGCTTTCCGTGTTGGATCATGAGCCGGTAGTACGAAAAAGCCAGCTTAAATTTTGGGAGTGGATTGCACAATATTACCAGTGTACGCTGGGCGAAATTTTCAAAGCGGCTGTACCTTCGGGGTTGAAGCTGGAGAGCGAAACGATCATCTCCGCAGTTCCCGATTTTGAAGCCGAAGCTCCGTTAAAACCGAAAGAGCAGCAGCTGTTGGATATTCTTTCTGCACACGAAAGCATGTCGGTAAGCGAGCTGAACAAGGAACTTGATACTAAAAATATACTGCCATTGGCAAAAAGGCTGATGGAGTTGGGTGCGATTGCGATTAATGAAGAGGTAAAGCAACGCTATAAACCGAAAACGGAGACTTTCGTCCGGCTATCGGAATATTATGCTGATTCTGCCAAATTGGAAACCGTTTTTAACGAGTTGAACCGGGCAAAGAAACAGTTAGATTTGCTGATGTTTTACTTGCATCAGTCCCGTTTTTTCGTCAAAAACGATTGGCAGGAAATTTCAAAGAAAGAGCTGTTGGAAAAAGGAGGAGCTTCCTTACCCATTTTCAATGCATTAGTCGAAAAAGGGATTTTTGAAACATATCAAAAAGAGGTGGGCAGGCTTGATTCATCGAAAAAAACAGTGACGCAACCCACTTATCCGCTCACAGAAATGCAGCAGCAGGCTTACCGCGAAATCATGGAGCAGTTTAAGCAAAAGCAAACAGTGCTGTTGCATGGCGTTACTTCAAGCGGAAAGACTGAGCTTTATATTCACTTAATAGAAGAAGTACTAAAAGTCGGTAAGCAGGTGCTTTTTCTACTTCCAGAAATTGCCCTTACCACGCAAATAACCTCCCGGCTAAAGCGGGTTTTTGGAAATAATTTAGGAATTTATCACTCCCGCTTCTCCGATGCCGAAAGGGTAGAGATTTGGAATAATTTGTTGAATAACAACGGATACCAGGTGATACTCGGTGTGCGTTCATCTATTTTCCTTCCGTTTAAAGAGCTGGGATTGATTATTGTTGATGAGGAACATGAAAATACCTACAAGCAATTTGACCCGGCACCGCGCTATCATGCCCGGAATGCGGCTATTGTACTTGCATCCATGAGCGGTGCGAAGGTGCTGTTAGGTTCTGCCACTCCTTCTGTCGAAAGCTATTATAATGCACAAAAGGGAAAATTCGGATTAGTTGAGCTGTCCAGCCGCTTTGAGGGGATTCAAATGCCGGAAATCCTGATTGCCGATACGAAAGAGTCAAAGCGGAAAAAAGAGATGCAGCAGCATTTTACCCCCCTACTGTTTCAACAAATGAAAAATGCACTGGAACGGAAAGAGCAAATTATTCTTTTTCAAAACCGGCGCGGATTTGCCCCTTATGTGGAATGTAAATCGTGCGCCTGTGTGCCGAAATGCAAAAATTGCGATGTCAGTCTGACCTACCACAAAATCACCAATCAGCTTACTTGCCATTATTGCGGCTACACTATTCCGGTTCCCGAAACATGTCCTGCCTGCGGTAATCCTGCGTTGGAAACAAAAGGCTTCGGAACGGAAAAAATAGAGGAAGAGGTGTTGGAGCTTTTTCCCGGCGTGCGTGTAGCCCGCTTGGATTTAGATGTAGCCCGTTCCCGGAAAAATTACGAAAAGATAATTTCCGATTTTGAAAACGGAAAAATAGATGTGCTGGTCGGAACACAAATGATTTCAAAAGGGCTTGATTTTGAGCGCGTACGTGTTGTCGGCATTTTAAATGCCGATTCACTACTCAACTACCCCGATTTTCGCTCTTATGAACGTGCTTTTCAGCTTATGGCACAGGTTAGCGGGCGGGCAGGACGGAAAAACAACCGCGGAATCGTAGTCCTGCAAACAAGCGACCCCGCACATCCGTTGATTTATCAGGTAAAACAGAATAATTTTCGTGAAATGTATGATGTGCAACTTGAAGAACGCCAACTATTTAAATATCCGCCTTTTCACCGGCTGATATATATCCATGTCAAAGGGCGTGATTTTACTATTGTTGAAAAAGCCGCGGAATATTTGTCGCACGGTCTCCGGGCGATTTTCGGCGATAGGGTATATGGTCCCGACAAGCCGGTAGTTACGCGGATTCAAAACCTGCACATCAAAAAGATCATGTTGAAAGTCGAGCAGGAAGCTTCGTCTGAGAAAGCAAAGCAACTGCTGAATGAAGTGGTTGCACATACGTTGGCGAATGCGGCGTTTAAGCCGGTGTTTGTTCAGGTGGACGTGGATCCGATGTGATTTGCCGCCGGTTTTGACCTGCGGAGAATTGAGACAGAATCTTATTCTCTGTACATTTCCTCAATCAACTCCGCATAGTGCTGATTGATCACTTTCCGTCTTAGCTTCAATGTCAAGGTTAACTCGTTGCTTTCGGTGGTGAATGGGTTGGCGAGGAGAACGAATTTTTTTACTTGTTCGTAAGATGCTAAATCAGCCTGAATATGCTTGATGCGCCCTTCATAAAATTGGATAATCTTTTCGTTTTTGAGCAAATCTTCTATGCTGTTGTATTTTATTTTTGCCTGTTGTGTATACGCTTTCAGTGCGTCAAGTGCGGGAACAATCAACGCTGATACGTATTTCCGGTCATCGCCGATTACAGCAATCTGTTCAATATATTTGTCTACAATCAATTTGTTTTCAATCTGTTGAGGAGCAATGTATTTTCCGTTGGATGTTTTAAACAAATCTTTGAGGCGCTCGGTAATGACCAATTTTCCCTCTTCGGTAATCCGTCCGGCATCTCCGGTTTTAAACCAGCCTTCTTCAAAGCTCCCGGCAGTTATTTCCGGTTTGTTGTAATATCCTTGCGTAATGGTTTTTCCTCTCAGTAAAATCTCGTTATTTTCACCGATTTTTACTTCGACTTCCGGCATAATATCACCTACCGTTGGTATCTCGTAATCTTTGTTATATGGATTGTAGCATGAAACAGTTGCCGTTGTTTCCGTCAATCCGTAGCCAACGCAAATATTGATTCCTACACTATGCAGGAAAATATTGACTTCGTCCGATAGCTGCGACCCTGCACATGGAAAAAGCCTTCCGTTTTCAATCCCAATTGTTTTTTTCAATAGCTGAAACAATGTTTTTTCATAAAAGAAGTATTGCAGATTGAGTAACGGCGGCACAATTTTACCATTCCTTTTATAATCCAAATTTCTGCGCTTGCCGATTTCAACAGCACGTCTTGTCAATTTTCGCATAAATGCCGGAAAAGAATCAATCTTCTCATTTACGCCGGCATATACTTTTTCCCAAAAGCGGGGAACGGCACACATAGCTGTCGGGCGGATTTCCTTGATTGTTGCCTGGATCTCCTGAGGTGCGTGGTTGACCACAATTTGCGCTCCCCGATGCAGGCAGAAATAAGTCCACGCCCGTTCAAAAACATGGCTTAATGGTAAAAAACAAAGGCTAACGTCTTTTTCAGTAATCATTGATAAGCGAATATCGTGAATCTTCATCACTTGCAGGTAGTTGGAATGGTGCAGCATAACTCCTTTTGATTCGCCTGTTGTGCCCGATGTGTAAAGCAGGTTTGCTAAATCACCGGCAGAGAGCCGGCTCATCCGCTCCTCTAAGATTGTTTCTGCACTATTCGATTCTTTTCCGTATAACAGGAAATTTTCATACGAAATAGCAGCATCCACACCGCGCAAATCAATCCTTTTATCTATAGCTACAATTTTTTTCAGGTACTTGGAGGCTTTCAGTACTTCTACCGCCTTGTCATACTGGTACTGTTCGCCGACAAAAATAAGTTCGATCTCGGCGTCATTCACAATGTATTCTACTTGTGTAGCAGAGGAGGTGGCATACATCGGAACCGAAACCAGGCGGGTAGCCTGGCAGGCAAAATCAATCTCAATAATTTCTGCCATATTTTGAGCAAAAATAGCTACCTTGCTCTCCTCTTTGATTCCGATTTCAATCAACGACTTGGCAGCAATCTTGATTCTTTCGGAAAATTTATTCCAGCTTAGTTCCTTCCATTGCTTTGATACTTGATCCTGGTATTTGATTGCCGTTTTTTCGCCGTATTTTTTCGCTCTCTCGAAGATTAATTTTCCTAAATGAATGTATTCCATAAGATAACTTTTTGATTGGATATTCCGGATTACTACTTATAGTACGAGAAGAAACTTTTAGAAGGCTTCTTCTCTTGATGTTGATTCATTATCTGATTCTAATTCCGTTTTTTCTGTTTCCGGATTTTTGTTTTTTTCTTCTTTTTTCAAAAATGTGTTCCGGTCGGATTTGATTTTTTTCAACGCCTTTTTGGCGGCGTTTTGCTGTGATTCTTTTTTAGTGAAGCCAACTCCGTATCCGGCTGAAATTCCATTAACAAAGATTTGTGTCTGAAAAACAGGATTGTTTTCATTGTCGGTCGTCTCTTCTATCAGGTCAAAAACAATGTTTATCTTGTATCTTTGTCCCCATTCGAGCAATCTTGATTTAAAATTGACCTCTTTTTGTGCCAATTTATTGATGTTTAAATATTGTTGGAAAACGACCTTTTCCATAAAATGCTTACATTTTGCATATCCGAAATCAAGATAAATAGCTCCCATTAAGGCTTCAAAGGCATTTCCGTAAATATTTAAGTTGTGTGAATGACATTTATTGCAAACAATCATCATCTTGTCCAATTCCAAGTCAAGAGCAATTTTATTTAATGTCTCTCGTTGCACGATTTTTGAGCGGGTACTGGTTAAAAAACCTTCTCGTTTACCGGTAAATCTATGGTAAAGAATATCGGCAACCACCGCATCCAAAATCGCATCTCCCAAAAATTCAAGGCGTTCATTATGCAATAAATGTCCGCTTTTATCTTTTACGAAAGAGGATTTGTGCAGTAGAGCCAGTTTGTAGTATTCAAAATTTTTAGGCTTGAAGCCCAATGCGGCTGATAACAAAAAATAAGGCTCTTTTCGACGAGTCGTCAAAAGCCTTATTTTTTCCAAAAATATTTTTATCACAATCTTACTTCGTGAATTTCTTAACAATCACAGAAGCATTATGTCCTCCAAAACCAAATGTATTGGAAAGGGCAGCCCTGACGGTTCTCTTCTGCGCTTTGTTGAAAGTAAAATTTAACTTCTCATCCAAGTCCGGATCATTATCACTTTCGGCGTGGTTGATTGTCGGAGGAACGATGTCGTTTTGAACTGCAAGTATGCTTGCAATTGCCTCTACTGCTCCGGCTCCACCCAATAAGTGTCCCGTCATTGATTTTGTCGAACTGATATTCAATTTATAAGCATTTTCTCCGAAAACTTTCAAGATAGCTTTTGCTTCGGAAGGGTCTCCTACCGGGGTAGACGTTCCGTGAACGTTGATGTAATCTATTTCGTCCGGTGTCATGCCGGCATCTTTTAATGCATTCTGCATCACAAGCGTAGCTCCAAGTCCTTCGGGATGAGTGGCAGTAATGTGGTAAGCATCGGCTGACGCTCCCGAACCGACAATCTCTGCGTATATTTTTGCTCCACGTTTCAACGCATGTTCAAGTTCTTCCAAGATTAAACATCCTGCGCCTTCCCCGATTACAAATCCATCGCGGGATTTGCTGAACGGGCGGGATGCCCCTGCCGGGTCATCATTCCGGGTCGATAATGCGTGCATTGAGTTGAAGCCTCCTACTCCGGCAGGAGTAATGGCAGCTTCCGAACCACCCGCAACAATCACGTCTGCTTTTCCCAGACGAATCAGGTCAAATGCAACACCGAGTGCATGAGTAGATGATGCACAAGCGGATACGGTTGCGAAATTCGGACCGCGGAATCCATACATCATCGAAATATGTCCGGCGGCAATATCGCTGATCATTTTCGGGATAAAAAACGGATTAAATCTTGGAGTTCTGTCTGCAGATGCATAAAAACTTCCAACTTCTTGTTCAAATGTACTAATACCTCCAATTCCGGCAGAAAAAACAACACCAACACGGTTTGTGTCCAGTTTTTCCATATCGAAACCGGCATCTTCTACACTTTCCTTGGCTACGGCAACGGCAAATTGTGCATAGCGGTCGTATTTACGAACTTCTTTTTTCTCAAAATACTGTTCGGGATTAAATCCTTTTACTTCACATGCAAATTGCGTTTTAAATTTTGCCGCGTCAAAATGAGTAATAGGCCCGGCACCACTTACTCCATTAATCAACCCGTTCCAGTATTCCGAAACGTTATTACCTAATGGCGTAACTGCTCCCAGACCCGTTACTACTACTCTTTTTAACTCCATACTTTAAAAAAAGTAAAAAAATTATTTAGCTAAAGACTCAATGTGAGCAATAGCTTCTCCTACTGTAGAGATCTTTTCTGCTTGATCATCAGGAATTGTAACTCCGAATTCTTTTTCGAATTCCATAATCAATTCAACAGTGTCAAGAGAGTCTGCGCCTAAATCGTTTGTAAAGCTCGCCTGTGGTGTTACTTCAGACTCTTCTACACCTAATTTATCAACGATAATAGCTTTTACTCTTGATGCAACTTCTGACATAATCTTAAATTTTTTTAGTTAATAATAAAATACTAATTTTGCAGTGCAAAGGAATGAATTTTTATC
>QMCD01000536.1_pt1 | contig 27143 bp, 26 predicted proteins | sample 1821841 | NCBI WGS metagenome assembly QMCD01 (sample SAMN01991225, study PRJNA193472) | Termite gut metagenome, whole genome shotgun sequencing project. | isolation source: worker | host: Macrotermes natalensis | reverse complement strand
CACTATAACCCCTGCCGGACAGAATAAAAATCTTCCCGTATCAAGCGACAAGGATTATGCAGATAAGCAAACCGGCATGTTTAATAAAGGCAACATGACCGAAGCTGAGAGAAAACGCCGCTTCGACAGCCTTGAATGTGAAACGTGTGACAGGCGCCGTTATCAGGATGTTTCAAATGATTCAGGAGTATCGTTTCAGACTCCCACAAAAATCAGTCCCGAGGCTGCCGGAAGCGCTGTAAGGACTCATGAAAACCAGCATGTTTCAAGAAATCAAGCAAAAGCAGAACGCGAGGATATGAAAATTGTTTCACAATCGGTCAGAATAATGTATGATATATGTCCGGAATGCGGCAAGATAGTCGCATCAGGCGGTGAAACGAGGACGGTTACTAAATCCGACAATAAACAAAGTAAATATAACGTGGGTAAACAAGACAAAACTCCCGGTAAATCTTTTAATACCGCCGCATAACAGATAATATAAATGCCGATAAAAATTAATGCGAACTCCGCTCCGGTAAAAACCGAAGGTGCAGTCCGCATTTTTATTTTGGAGGCGCCACCCGGATTTGAACCGGGGAATAAGGGTGTTGCAGACCCTTGCCTTACCACTTGGCTATAGCGCCTGATATTGTTGTTTACATCTGTGGAGCGGATTACGAGGCTCGAACTCGCTACCTCCACCTTGGCAAGGTGGCGCTCTACCGGATGAGCTAAATCCGCATAAATGGCGACCTGGATGGGACTCGAACCCACGACCTCCGCCGTGACAGGGCGGCGTTCTAACCAACTGAACTACCAGGCCAATAATATGGTGGGAGCAATAGGGCTCGAACCTATGACCCCCTGCTTGTAAGGCAGGTGCTCTCCCAGCTGAGCTATGCTCCCTTTATTATTGCCGAAACTGTGTTTGTAACGTTACTAATATTGCCGCCGCGTTCCTTTCCGGACTGCACATTGGCCGGGGGCAGGGTTTTAATTAATTTATAAATAATATTTTAATTATCTTAATTAAACTTAATTTATCAGTTTAAGTATTTCATTTTTTTCGAAACGATATTTATTTGTGCAGAAATGACAGCATACCTCTGTAAATTCATCCTCCTCAGCCATTTTTTTAAGCTCTTCCCTGCCAAGACTGACGAGCGCTTTCTCTACCCTTTCTTTAGTACAGTCACATTTATATGCGGCTTCTGTCACATCAAGAACGTTCGGATTCAGATTTTCCAAAACTTTTAACGCCAAATCCTCACCGGTCATTCCGCTGTCAAGCATTTTAGTAACGGACGGAAGCCTGTTCAGGTTTTCTTCAATTGCATCAATAACATGAACATCGGCAAAGGGAAGGAGCTGTATCAGATACCCTCCGGCTTTTTTTACGGTTAAATCAGGATTAATGAGTACCCCAAGACCGCAGACAGTCGGGATTTGTTCGCTCGATGCAAAATAAGCGGTTATATCCTCGGCTATTTCACCGGACACAATATTAATCTGACCTGTGTACGGCTTTTTTAACCCTAAATCCTTTACAATGGATAAAGTGCCGTTTTTACCTGCAGCACCGGCAACATCAAGCTTTCCGTATTTGTTAAGAGGCAGTTCGACAACCGGGTTCTGAACATAAGACTTTACATTCCCTCTGCTGTCGCTGACAGCAATCATTACACCGGCTGGACCATCCCCCGCAAACCGGATTGTTACGCTGTCATTATCCCCCTTCAATCCGTTTCCGATTAATGACGCGGCAACGGACAGCCGTCCTAAAGCCGCTGTAACCACAGCGGAGGTTTTATGGATTCTTTCTATTTCCGATACGATTTCCGTAGCGTCGACCGCGGAAGCCACGACTGATGCGTCAGATGATATTGTTCTGTATATTTTTGCCATAAACACATACCTTTACTTAGAACCTGTTCCCATAGGCGTAAACGTATGTCATTTCGGCAGATTTTACCGAATACAGCGTTGAAAATCCTTGAAAGGCGACAGCCTGTCTGCGGATTTTCGCCTTGCCTTCAGCAAAATCATGCTCGAAAATCCATACATTATTCCTATGGGAACAGGTTCTTATATTAATTTCTTAGCGACATAAACCATTTTTTCATCACCGTCTTTATATTTGTCAAATGTCATATAATTATATTTTCCACAAATTTCAAAGCCATGCTTAATAAGAATACTATCGGTTATTTCAATATCATAAGCAGTTTCAGAAAAGCTTTCCCAAAATCTTTTATAAGAGCCGTTCCGTTGTTTTTCAAAAATATCGAGTTCAATCAGAACCCTGTTGTCCTTTGTTGAATAGGAATTCTGCCATACGCAGTACAGATTCTCAATATCATATACAAATGTATTATTACCCAGAATATTTTTATGTTTATACGGTGTATTCATATCGAAAATAAACAAACCGCCCTTTTCGCAGAAAAGCGAAACCCTGCTTATTGTTTCCTCTGTTTCTTCTAAGTCATTTAAATGGTTCAGGCTGTCCAGAGCGCATATTGTGACGTCAGCCGTTCCGAACATATCAAGCTTTGCCATATCCTGGAATATATACTGAATATCCAAGCCGCTTTTGTGTTTTTTATCAAGTGCGATATTCAGCATTTTTTCGGAACTGTCAACGCCTATGACATCATAGCCCAGCCGGCACATTTCTTCGGACAGGCTGCCCGTTCCGCACGCAAGGTCAAGAAGAATACCCCTGTCATTGCCCCCGTGAAGCTTAACAAGCTTATCGAAGTATCCGGCACACTCCCTGTATGAAATATTGTTCGTCAGTAAATCATAAAACGCTGCAAAATCATTGTATCCGCCCATTTATACCCCTTATTTTTTCGTAAACCAGTTATTTTGTACTCTGTCAAGCATAGCCTGACAGGTTTAAAGCGCTTTATATTTTGACTTGCTGTATTTGCATTATACTAATAACCGATTGAAAACATATAAAAAATCAAGTATAAACCATTCATTACGGTTTTTACGCAGATTTTTTTCAATGTTTTTTATTGGGGATTAGTATTAATCAGACAACGCGCGGTTCTAATTCAAATGGTTCGTTACAAGAGTATATTTCATGGAATAAACCCATATACGGAATATCATCCTCCATGCACTTTATTTTATAGGATAATTCCCCGTCACACTCGAGTTCACCTTCGCGCCGCATGACGTCAAAAGCATCAACTATATTTTCCATAAGATATGTCCGGATAAATAACGGCAGCTGCTTTAGCATAGAATCGTCAAGCTCGGTTTCAGAGCGGTAGCCCTCAATAACAACGTTGAAGTAATCGTCCATAAACTTTTTACGCTTTTCTGCGTCCGGCTCAAACTGTGTCCAGCCGACGCCGTGCGCCCAAAGCCCCGCCAGGTCAAACATATACCATCCAAAACAGGAATTATCAAAATCATATACGGTAATCTGACCTGTTTCAAAATCAATGTTATAATTTCCGTCATTGTAATCGAAATGAATCATACCGAACGCTTCACGGCTTTGATTCGTTTCTTTCAAAACATTTATATGTCCTAAAAGCTTTTGTTTAAGCAAAGTTAAAGATTCGGGTATCAGTTTATCAATGTATTCGGCGTTAAACTTATCAAAAATATTATAACGCCGGTGAACGGGGGTGTATTCTTTAGCCAGATGGTGCAGTTTTCCTAAAACTTTACCGCAGTTATAAAAATATTCATTAAGCGGAACGCCTTCCCTGTAACGATACCCGTTTTCAACAAGCATTATTCCTCTCGCCTTTTCAAATAAGCAAATGAAGAACTCCTGATTTCCGCAGGTTACTTCTTCCAGGAGATTTCCGTTTGCGGATGTATAAACATTTGCGACACTCCCGCCGTTAACGGCTAAATAGCGAATAAACTCAACCTCGCCTAAATAATGCTCGCGGCTTCTGTCATTCAAGAAAGAAATCCGGAGTATCTTATCGTGTTCGTCCGTCTTCCGGCAGACATAAAGGATATTCCGCCCGCCCTCATGCGGTGTGATTAGTGAAAAAGTAAAACCCTCTAATTCATACAATGTTTTTGCAATAGGAAGTAAATTATCATTGCTTATTTTTAAAGCTTCGTTATATATCATTCTGAGCCTCCTTATTTAGTAAACTCCCCATCTTCCCCAGCGGCGGTATAAATATTTGAATAATCACTATCCGAATGTCAGTCATACAATTCATATGTATATAATAACTCCTATTCCTTAATACTCTGCACCTCAACCAAATGACGGTATACCCCGCCCTTTTCCATAAGCTCGGCATGGCTTCCCTGCTCCGCTACCGTACCGTCCTTGAGGACGATAATACAGTCGGCGCGCTTAACCGTAGATAACCGGTGCGCTATGACAATAAGAGTTTTCGAGCCGGCGATTTTTCCGATTGCGTTCTGGATTTCACGCTCCGTTTCGGTATCAACCGCGGAGGTTGCCTCGTCTAAAATCAGAATCGGAGCGTCGCACAGTATACTCCTTGCAATTGAAACGCGCTGTTTTTGTCCGCCTGAAAGACGTATTCCCCGCTCTCCGACGACAGTATCGTACCCAAGAGGCAGACCTGCGATAAAATCATGTATACAGGCGGTTTTAGCGGCTGTGATAATTTCATCCTCTGACGCATCCGGCTTGCCGTATGAAATATTTTCACGGATAGTGCCTCCCCACAGGAAAACATCCTGCAGCACCATACTTATATTACTCCTCAGGCTTCTTAAAGTCATATCTTTTATTGGTATGCCGTCAATCAGGATTTCTCCCCCGGTAACGTCATAAAAACGCGGAAGCAAAGCCGCAAGCGTTGTTTTTCCTACCCCGGTCTGCCCGATAACGGCATACATTTTCTTTTCGGGGACGGTAAAGCTTACGTTTTGTAGGGTATATGTATCAACCTCGTCGGTGTACTTAAAATCAACGTTTCTGAACTCTATATTTCCGCTTAACCTGCCCGCGTCCTTCGCGCCGGGGCTGTCAATAATACCCGGTTCGGTTTCAAGGATTTCAAACACGCGTTCTCCGCCCGCAATACCAGCCTGCATATCCTCAACAACACGCGTGATGTTGGCGACAGGAGCATAAAAAACACTTAGGTAAAGTAAAAACGCAACGATTTCATCAATCGAAAGTCCATGGTTTCCGAATGCCAGATACCCGCCCGCGCCGACAACAATAACATTCCCGATTGATGTTAAAAATCCTACCAGCGGGTTCATAATCGCCATATAAAACAATGCTTTCAGGAGGGATTTTGAATAATTCCGTGAATGATTAAGAACTTTTTGGTATTCGTGTTCTTCCTTTCCCCAAAGCTGAATTTCCTTGATTCCGGTAAGATTATCCTGCAAAGCTGCATTTAAATCGCCTATATGCTCCTGTGCCTTTCTGCGGATTCGCCTGGTTTTCTTAAACAGCGGAGCCGCCAGAAGAATCAGCGGTACAGGTATGAAGGTAAGTAAAGCCAGCGTCACATTCGTTGAGAATAGCATTATACTGACTCCGGTAAACAGCAGAATCCCCGAAACCAGTTCGGGTACGGCATGAGCAATCAGCATTTCAAAGTCAGCCGTATCGTTTATAACCCTGGACATCAGCTCTCCGGTCTTTTTATTCGAATAAAAACTTGCCGACAGCTTTTGCATATGCGAGTAAATTTCCGCACGGATTTCCGCTACGAACTCCCATGCCGCATAATGCCCGATATAGCTTTGAAAAAACGCCGCAACAGCCCTGAAAATATAAGCCGCAAATAACGCAGCCGCGATTATTATAAGCTTTTTGACAGGGTCGTTTTCAATATTGTCTGTTTCAAGGATTTTAACCATTTCCTGCGTCAGCCTTGGAGTAATGAGGTTAACCGCCGTTACGAAAAGAGTCGCGACGGCGGCTGTAAAAATATGATATTTGTACTTACCCGCTTTTTTATATATTTTAATCAGTGTATTCATTTTTCATCAGCTTCTTTGGTATCAATATCCTTCATCCGTTCAAAAATCAGCTTATAACCGTCGCTTCCGTAATTCAGGGTGCGGTTAACCCGGCTTATTGTAGCCGTGCTTGCTCCGGTCTGAGCAACTATATCGCTGTATACTGTTTTATCGACAAGCATTTTTGCAACCTGCATCCTCTGGGAAATCGACTTCAGTTCCAGAACGGTACATAAATCCTCAAAAAACGCATAGCATTCCTCAATATTTTCCAGCATTAAAACAGCTTTAAACAAATTATCCATATTTTCATCTTTAAGTTTACTGTTCATTTTATTACCTGCCTTTCATGATTTTTGCCGGTTCTGACAAAACTTTACAGTATTGGTAAAGCACCGATACTGTAAAATAATTCATATTATTATATTAGCACATAAAAGTGTAAAAGTAAAGGGGTTTATAAAATTTTATCCGATGTCATTCACAAGCATATCCTCGAAGGTCTGCCGTTTTACGACAACCCTGGCGGAACCGTCCCTGACCATGACTACAGGCGGAACCGGAAGCTTGTTATAATTTGACGCCATGGAATGATTAAACGCGCCCGTAGCCAGAACGGCGATAATATCTCCTGCCTCAACGGGCTGAACCGGCATATTCTCGCCCAGCAAGTCGGTTTCGCAAATTCTTCCGGCAAGGGTAATAACCTCTGTTTTTTTCATATTAGCTTTATTTGCGGCAATAATGCTATATTTTGATTTATAAAGGCTGTACCTTGGGTTATCGCTCATACCCCCGTCAACCGACACATAAGTGCGTATTCCGGGAATTTCCTTCACAGCTCCGGCTGTGTAAAGTGTAATCCCGGCAGAACCCACTATAGAACGCCCCGGTTCAAATACCAGAAACGGCAGCTTTATATTATTATCAGTGCACAGCTTTTGAACCGTTTCCGAAACATCCCGGATAAACATGCCAAGGGCAGGTGGGTTATCTTCTTCGGTATATTTTATTCCGAATCCGCCGCCCATATTAAGTTCATCAATTTCATAACCCAGCTCATTTTTTATTTTTATATTAAAGCCGGTCATTATTTTTGCAGCTTCCATAAAAGGAGCAGTATCAAGAATCTGGCTTCCTATATGGCAATGCAAGCCTGATAACTTTATACCCGGCATTTTCACAGCCGATTTAACTGCCTCAAACGCTTCGCCTGTTTCCAAAGCAAACCCGAATTTACTGTCGATTTTACCCGTTCTGACAAAATCATGCGTATGAGCGTCAACGCCGGGTTTAATCCTCAGCAGAATACAAACGGTCTTACCATATTTTACGGCAAGACTATTAAGCATATTAAGTTCATATATATTATCTACAACAATTCTTCCGACATTATTTTCAAGAGCCATCACAAGCTCGGATTCGGTTTTGTTATTTCCATGGAAATAAACCTTGTCCATGGGAAACCCGACGCTTAACGCCGTATAAAGCTCTCCTGCCGAAACAACGTCGGTTCCGAGCCCCTCTTCCATGATAATACGGTACATCGCCTTGCAGCAAAACGCCTTGCTTGCGTAACACATAAGTCCCCTGCCGTTATAGTACATATCAACAGAATCCTTTAATTCACGGCAATTCTTACGGATGAGGTTTTCATCCGTAATATAGACAGGGGTCTGGTATTCCTTTGCAAGCTGCATGGTATCCATACCTCCGATGGTCAGATGACCCAGTTCATTTACATCCAGATTTTTTGACACAAACATATGCTCTTCCTTTCATTTTGCTTGGCTCATGATTCATAAAATGCCGTTTACTGCATCATCCTCTGACAGTTCTTCGATTATACCTCTTATACCGTCAACACCCTCTCCGGTTACGGCGGAAAACTCAATTATTTTTATATCATTAAAATATCCGATTTCCTCCCGGAACCCTGCCATCCGTTCATCCCTCTGACGCTTTGAAAGCTTGTCAGCCTTAGTAAGGACAATAACAAAAGGGAGTTCATTCTCCACCATAAAATCAATCATATGCAAATCGTCTTCCGACGGGGGATGGCGGTAATCAATCAGCTGGAAAATCAGGGCTATGTCCCGGCCGGAGGTAAGGTATCCTTCAATCAAGCCCGACCATCTTGCTTTTTCGGCTTTGGAACGCTTTGCATATCCGTAGCCGGGTAAGTCGACAATGAAAGTATCCTCAACCTTATAAAAATTTATTGTCGCGGTTTTCCCCGGAACCGAAGACACCCTAGCAAGAGACTTCCTTCCCAGTATTTTATTTATCAGTGATGATTTTCCGACGTTTGAACGTCCCGAAAATGCGATTTCAATATAAGAGGGCGGCGGAAGCTGACAGTATTCACCGTATGACGTATAAAACTCCGCTTTATTGAAGTTCATGAATATTTTTCTGACCGTCCTTTCCGGATGATTTGTCTTTTATGTCCCGAATTTATCATGAATGGATTTGCTTTATACTGCCATTTTCGGTTTTGTTTGCATACGGTACGGCATATGTCGTTTCCGGCATTATAAGCGCTGTATTAAGCACATCCGAAAGGTTTTCGGCAAAAACAAAATCCATACTTGTTCTGACTGCGTCATCCACTTCTTCAAGGTCGCTTTTGTTGGCTACCGGAATAATTACAGTTTTTATTTTAGCTTTATAGGCAGCCATTACCTTTTCACGCAGACCTCCTATAGGAAGCACCTTGCCGTGTAAAGTGATTTCGCCTGTCATAGCAACGTCCGAACGAACGGGAATTCCTGACAAAGCCGATATAAGAGCGGTAGTCATGGTTACTCCCGCGGATGGTCCGTCCTTTGGCGTAGCCCCTTCGGGGGCATGGATATGAATATCCTTTTCCTTGTAAAAATCCTTGTTTATGCTGTATTTCTCAGCAACGCAACGCGTATAGCTGATGGCAAGCTTCGCGCTTTCCTTCATGACGTCGCCCAGAGAGCCGGTGGTTTCAACAGTTCCCTTTCCGTCAAGAATAACGGCTTCAAGCGGCATAATTACGCCGCCTACCGAAGTCCAAGCCAGACCGTTTACGACACCCACCTCGTTTTGCTTTGAATAATCGTCTTCAAGATACCTGCGTTCTCCCAGGTATTTATTTAAATTGGCGGATGTGACAATAACCTTTTTCTTCTCTGCCGATACAATTTCCTTTGCGGCTTTTCTGCATACCGACGCAATTTTCCTTTCCAGAGAACGCACTCCCGCTTCTCTGGTATAACCGTCAATAATCATATAAACGGCCGTATCGTCTATTTTAAGCATCGAAGCTTTTAAACCGTTGGCTTTAAGCTGTTTTACAATCAGGTGCCTTTTGGCGATATTGAACTTTTCTTCGCGGGTATAGCTGGTAAGCTCAATGACTTCCATCCTGTCGAGCAGAGGCGCGTCGATGGTGGAAACCGAATTAGCGGTGGTGACAAACAAAACGCTGCTTAAATCAAAGGGAACTTCAATATAATGGTCCCTGAAAGCGTTGTTTTGTTCGCTGTCAAGGGCTTCAAGCAAAGCCGAGGACGGGTCTCCCCTCATATCCCTTGTCATTTTATCAATTTCGTCAAGCAAAATAAGAGGATTGCTGCTGCCGGCAAGCTTAACTGCATTGATAATCCTGCCCGGCATTGCGCCTATATAAGTTTTTCTGTGCCCCCGTATTTCCGATTCATCCCGTATTCCTCCCAGTGAGATACGGGCATATTTCCTGCCCAGCGTTTTGGCTATGGACTTTCCTATTGAAGTCTTTCCTATACCGGGAGGACCGACAAGACAAATAATCTGTCCCTTCAGTTCAGGCTGCAAAGCTCTGACGGCAATAGTTTCAAGGATGCGTTCCTTAACCTTTTCAAGACCGTAATGGTCTTTGTCCAAAACGTTAAGCGCCTTGTTTATATCAAGCTTATCCTTTGTTTTATAATTCCAGGGAAGCTCAAGTACACTATCAAGATAATTGCGCACCACATAGGATTCCTGCGATGACGGATGCATTTTAGACAGCCGGTCTGCCTCCTTAAGAAGCTTTTCCGTAACCTCTTCGTTTAATTTTAATGATTCTATTTGTTCTATGTATTCATCAATGTCATCCTGTGATTCTTCTTCTTCACCGAGCTGAGATGAAATGGCTTTCATCTGCTCCCTGAGGTAATAATCCCTCTGACCTTTATCAATCTGGCTTCTGACCCTTTCATGTATGCTCCGTTCTATATCAAGAATTTCAACCTCCCGCGAAAGCATTGCAATTAAAAGTCCCAGCCTTGCAATAATATGATTTTCCTCCAGCAGGAGCTGTTTATCCTCAACGGGAATGGCGACATTGAACCCGATAAGCTCAAATAACCTGTAAGGGTCGGTTTCATTATAAATAGCCAGGCGAAGCTCCTTCGGCATTTTAGGAATATTATCGCTGTACTGCTCAAAGATGCCTTTTAGTGTCCTAATAACCGCGTCAAGTTCAATGTCATCGGTTTTTTCTCTATAATTATATACGGTTTCCCTGACTGAGGCAAGCAGGAACGGTTCATCCTGAATAATATTCATTATTTTAGCCCGGTATTTTCCCTCTATTAATACCCTTGTTATATTATCGGGCGTCTTAATTATCTGACGTATTTCAGCCACTACTCCGATTCTGAATAAATCATCGATTTCCGGATTTTCAATTGAAATATCTTTTTGGGCAGTTAAAAAAATCAGTTTACCGGCATTCATAGCCGCTTTTAAAGCCGCTTCGGATTTTTCCCGCGAAACGTCAAAATGCATGACAACATTGGGGAAAACGACCAGTCCCCTCATTGCCAGCATTGGTATTACCGTTTCAGTTCCTTTTAGTCTCATCAGAGGTACCTCCAAGTGTATAACAGAACAAAATCGATTGTTTGCAGATGGAATTTTTCACTGTACCGCATTAAAGTGTCCGGAATACATAAAGTATTTACACAGACTTATACTTTTTATTGTTCTAAAATACAGAATTAATGTATATATTGCAAATGAATATAAATACATTATAACTTATTTTTCGTCTTTTTGCAAGTAACAATTTAATATATTAATTATTACGGTTTTAGCCTTAAAAACGTAAAATTTGAAATTAAAGAAAAAAAAACCTTAAAATATGTTATCAAAAAGAAACAGGACATCATTCCAATACTTAAAAGGAACAAAAATCCTAAAATAAATATAATACTAATCCGCAATTAAAATGTTTGCATATTACACATCTTTTTGCCGCATTGCGTCGTCTTCCTCTTCGACAGGCGTCAGCCTGTCTTCATCGTCAATCCTAGCACTGCAACAAAAATATGTGAAATATTTTACAATCATTTTAACCGCGGATAAGGGCGTGTTTGATAATTAGCAATGTGTATAGAAACGAGGGATTTTTGAACCGAACAAGGCAAAAAATCGCAGGAAACCTAGGCGGTTTTCAAAATTTTTTAACGTAGTTCGGGGCAAAAATCCCCGTTTATGGGCATATTGATGATTTTCGAACACGCCCAAGTAAAAAATAACATCCTGTACAGTAAAATAATCAAACCACTTTTTTTGTCAAACTTTTCTTGCCTGTTTTTATAATCGGGTCGGCATTTTCATTAACGCATTTTTCTGTAACGGTGACAGCGCAGACATCCTTATTTGACGGGATACTGAACATCACCGGCATCAGAATTTTTTCTATTATAGAACGAAGCCCCCGGGCTCCTGTATTCTGCTTTATAGCCATAGCGGCTACCGCTTTAAGCGAATCATTTTCGAATTCAAGCTCAACCCCGTCAATTTCAAACAGCTTTTTATACTGTTTGATAATTGCGTTCTTCGGTTCGTTCAGAATACGAATCAGCGCTTCCTCGTCAAGCTCGTCAAGAACCGTTATGACGGGAAGGCGTCCGACCAGCTCGGGTACAAGCCCGTATTTTACAAGGTCCTGAGGAACAACCTCCTTATAAATACCCTTTTCCTTTTCAGATTTGGTCTTTATATCGGCTCCGAATCCGATTGAAGATGAATCGGTTCTTTTCTGGATAATTTTATCCAGACCGTCAAAAGCTCCCCCGCAGATGAAAAGTATATTTTTTGTATCTATATGCACAAAATCCTGATTAGGATGTTTTCTGCCTCCCTGAGGCGGAACGTTGGAAACGGTACCCTCAATTATTTTTAACAGAGCCTGCTGAACGCCTTCTCCGCTGACGTCGCGCGTTATCGATGTGTTTTCGGATTTGCGTGCGATTTTATCTATTTCATCAATATAAATTATACCCTTCTGGGCGGCTTCGGTATCGAAATCGGCAGCCTGTAAAAGCCGTACAAGCACATTTTCCACATCATCGCCTACATAACCGGCTTCGGTAAGCGTCGTGGCGTCGGCAATGGCAAAAGGAACGTCGAGTATTTTAGCGAGTGTCTGAGCTAAAAAGGTTTTGCCTACTCCCGTGGGGCCGAGCAGAATTACGTTGCTTTTCTGCAGCTCGACATCATCCTGGGCATTAACACTCTCCGCACTGTTAATCCTTTTATAATGATTGTATACCGATACAGAAAGATATGTCTTCGCCTGCTCCTGACCGATAACATATTCATCGAGAATCTGCTTGATTTCCACAGGCTTTATCAGCTTGACAGGCGTATTGGAACCCTTCATCCCAGGTTTTTTTCCCTGACCCGTCATAGAAGCCGGATTAACCATATCGTTTCCCACGAGAAGCTCGTAGCAGTATACCACACAATCATCGCAGATATTGGAAGTACCCGCAGAGAACATATTCAAAACCTTGTTTTCAGTTTTTCCGCAAAAACTGCATTTCTTTAATACTCTGTCACTTCCGGACATAAAACGGTCACCTCCTTATGAAGTAATACAGGCTTTATCTTTTATAAACAACCTTGTCAACAAGACCGTATTCGACAGCCTCCTGCGCATACATAAAATTGTCGCGTTCGGTGTCAACAGCAATCTGTTCGATAGATTTACCCGTATTTTCAGCTAAAATACTGTTTATTTTTTCCCTTGTCCTCAGCATATGGTCGGAACGGATTTTTATATCGGTACACTGTCCCGAAATACCGCCGCCGGCTATTAACGGCTGGTGTATCATAATTTCAGAATTCGGAAGCGCGAAGCGTTTGCCTTTCGTACCCGACGAAAGCAAAAAAGCTCCCATGGAAGCAGCCATACCCATACAAATGGTAGACACGTCGCATTTAATATACTTAATCGTATCATATATAGCCATTCCTGCGGTAACGGAACCTCCCGGACTGTTTATATAAAGTGATATATCCTTTTCGGCATCCTGACCTTCAAGGTGAAGAAGCTGTGCGATAACAAGGCTTGCCGTCACGTCGTTAACATCTTCCGAAAGCATGACAATCCTGTCGTTGAGAAGACGTGAAAAAATATCATAAGACCTTTCGCCCCTGCCGGTCTGTTCAATTACATAAGGTATAAAACTCATATCATTATCTGCCCGTATTTTCAAAAACGATATACAAGCAATCTCCTTTCAGAATATATAAATAAAAACATATAGGAAGCGAGTAAGCGGTACTCGAAAACTCTTCTTCTAAGAATTTTTATCCGGTATATTTAGCGTTATCCTTTACAATTTTAGAAGCCGCGGCAACTTTTAAATCGGATTTTACAGCGTCTATACTAATTATTTCCTTTACTTTTTCTACGGAAAGCTTATACTTCTCAGCTATCCTTGCAATTTCCTCTTCGGTTTCATCATCGGAAATCCCGATTCCCTCAAGTTCGGCAATCTTTTCAAGAGCAAGCCTTACCTTTACCTGAGTTTCAGCCCGTTTTACATAGCTTTCCCTGAAGCTGTCCTTTGTCATGCCTGTGAAACTCAAGTACATATCAAGGTTAAGACCTTGCTGTGATAAACGTGTTTCAAATTCATACACCAGTTCATCAACTTTATTTTTAAACATAACTTCAGGGATTTCAGCCTGCATTTTTTCGGCAAGAAGTTCAAACAGCTTGTTTTCGGCTTCGGTTTCAGCTGCCGAAGCTGCCTGGTCTTCAAGCTTGGTTCTGATATCATTCTTCAGCTCGTCAACCGTATCAAATTCCGAAGCATCCTTAACAAAATCGTCGTCAAGCTCGGGAAGCTCCTTAGTTTTTATTTCATGAATCACAATTTCAAATTCCACAGGCTGACCGGCAAGCTCTTCCATCTGATAATTCTCAGGAAAAGTAATGTTAATAGTGAACTCATCCCCGGTATTTTTTCCTGTAATCTGCTCTTCAAAGCCGGGGATAAAAGTACCTGAACCTAAAACAAGCTCATAATTCTTTTCAGACCCGCCGTCAAAAGGAACACCGTCCCTGCTGCCGTAAAAATCAATTATAACAGTATCTCCCAAAGCAGCCGCCCTGTTATCAACTGTAATAATCCTGCCGTTTCTTTCTCTTATTGAATCAATATGCTTTTGAATATCCTCTTCAGTTACAGCATTAACAGTTTTTGTTACTTCTATTCCTTTATAATCAGAAATCTGTACTTCCGGTTTAACCGTAATAACCGCCTTGAAAACAATCCCGTTTTCCTTGGAAACAGAATCAACGGTTAATTCAGGCAGGGTAACAATCTCATATCCTGAGCTTTTTATAGCTTCATCGGCAATATCTGGAACAAGCATATTTACGGCATCCTCAAAAAAAACATTTTCGCCGTAAAGCTTTTCAATCATATTCCTGGGCGCTTTTCCTTTTCTGAAGCCGTTTACATTGATATTCTTCCTAGCTTTCATATATGCCTTCTGAATGGCATTTTCAAATTCCTCAGCCGAAGCGGTTACTTCCAGTTCATACTTATTTGTTTCAATATTATTTGCTGATAATAAACTCATTAATAAGTCCTCCGTTTAATAATGATTACTTGAAATGCAATAAAAATAATTATAGCATATTAATTAATATATTACTAGATATTTTCCAATATTTCCACATTAAGCACAATTCATAATACCTTTTTAGGAATAAATTGCACAAAATCACTTGCAACCAGACAAAACTCTATGTCATCCCTTATTCCGCATATGGCATACTTATGGCTGGAGCCGTGCAAATGACCGTAATAGCATTTCTTTACCTTATATTTATACAGAACCTCAAGGATGTCATAATTATAACGGCTGCCGTAAACAGGCGGATAATGCAGAAAAACTATAGGAATAAGCCCGTTTGTAACGGCGGATTTTACTGATGTTTCAAGCCTCATAGCCTCACGGGCGAGAATTTTTGCGTCATCCGGATTTTCAGTTTCGTTAATCCACCCCCTCGTACCGCAAATCCCGTATTCATAATATGCGTAATGATTGTTGTGAAGGATTTTTATAGTATTAAAACCGGAATCGCTGATAAAGGCATTCATTTTCTTCATACTGTTCCACCAGTAGTCATGATTCCCCTTTAAAAGGATTTTTGTTCCCGGAAGATTATCTATAAATTTAAAATCCGCTTTAATTTCATTAAAATCCATACCCCATGAAATATCCCCCGGGATAACTACCATGTCATTTTCATTTACAGTTTTATTCCAGTTATCATATAATCGTCCGGTATAATCATTCCACCCGCCGAATATATCCATAGGCTTGTCAACTGAAAATGACAGATGCAAATCGGCAATCGTATAAAGAGACATCTACCCTATCACCTTAATATCATAATATACGTCGTGTTTAAGAATACTTTACCGGCAGGCATTAATTCTTAAAAAGCTTGTTCAGTATATATGATTTCTGTTCGTTTATACTGACATTATCAAAAAAACGTATTTTTTTCGTCCTTAATTCCGAAAGGGATTTCGGTATTTCATATCCCGAAAGTTCATAAAGCCTGTCAATCATTTCAAATTCGTCCGACACGGAAGATTTTCCTGTAATTGCTTCAAGAACGCTTTCGCTGAATTTATACGGGCTGGCGGTAGAGGCTATAATCGTTTTCGTCATATCTCCTGTGGACTCCTTATAATCCCCGTAAACACTGACCGCAACGGCGGTATGCGTATCGAGTGTATATGAATACTCGTCGTATACCCTTTTAATTGTTTCCATTGTCTGAATATCGTCACAACAGCCGCCGTAGAACTCGCTGTTGAGCATATCCTTAACGCTTTGGCTTACCTCATATTTACCCGATGAAGCAAGCGAACCGAACCATTCCTTGATTTGTACGTCATTATATCCGTTCATAATATAAAGCAGTCTTTCAAGGTTACTGGAAATCAGTATATCCATTGAAGGGGAAATCGTGGTTACAAAATCCCTGTTTCTGTCATAAATACCCGTATTTATAAAATCTGTAAGCACCTTGTTTTTATTCGAGGCGCAAATCAGTTTATTTACGGGCAGTCCCATTTTCTTCGCATAATAGGCTGCCAGAATATTTCCGAAATTCCCTGTGGGAACAACGATATTGACCTTTTCGCCCGAGGTTATTCTGTTATCCCTGACAAGCTCCGCATATGCCGAAATATAATAAATTATTTGCGGCGCCAGCCGTCCCCAGTTGATGGAGTTTGCACTCGAAAACATCATTTTGTTTTCTTTGAGCTTATTAGTAATTTCATGAGAGGTAAAAATTTCTTTTACCCCGTTCTGACAATTGTCAAAATTGCCTTTAACGGCGCAGACGGTTACATTTTCACCGTCCTGAGTCGTCATTTGCAGCTTCTGCATAGGACTGACGCCGTTCTCGGGGTAAAAAACCATAATCCTAGTGCCGGGGACGTCAGAAAATCCCTCAAGAGCGGCTTTGCCCGTATCGCCTGATGTTGCCACAAGAATTATTATTTCTTTATCAATGTTGGTTTTTTTAACAGAGGCAGTTAGCAGATACGGTAAAATCTGAAGCGCCATATCCTTAAAAGCACAGGTGGGACCGTGCCAAAGCTCAAGTATATAAACTCCGTTACAAAGCGTAGAAATCTCCGTAATCTTTTCCGTTGAAAATTTTTCTTTATTATAAGCGCTTTCAGTGCAGTATTTTATTTCTTCTTTCGTAAAATCGGTCAGAAACTTAGAAAAAACAAACGCTGCGCGTTCGGGATAACTTAAATTCCCAAGATTCATTATATCATTAATCTCAAAAACAGGAATTTCCTCCGGTACGAACAATCCGCCGTCCGGTGAAATACCCTTAACAATCGCTTGGGAGGAAGTTATTTTCATACTGCTGTTTCTGGTGCTTTTATAAAACATATTTATACTCCTAAAAATAGTATATTAAGCAAGCCTGAAAACCAATTTCACATTATGGTCATTATATCGCTTGCGTCAAAGGCGTTTTCAATATAATTAAAACCAATAACCTTTCTGTTGTCTAATATTATCTGTACTACGTCAAAACGAGGCTGCAGATTATGAGGGTTCTTAAAGGAATACATCTCCGCCGTTTTTACAATAAGCCTTCGTTTTTTCAAGGTGATTGAATCAAATCCGCTTGTCATATAGTCGGGAGTGCGCGTCTTTACCTCGACAAAAGCAATGACTCCGTCCTTTGATGCGATTATATCAATTTCTCCGCCCCTTATGCAGAAATTGCGCTGAATTATCGTATAGCCTTTCTTTTCAAGATAAAAGGCGGCAACCTTCTCGCCTAAATTACCAAATTCTTTTTTATCCATTTAAGTTACCTGTCAGATTTTTATACTTTTCAGGAAGGATGGTCTATGAACCTCGGATTTCCCATATTCCCTAATAAGCTCGTAATGCAGCTTTGTTCCGTAACCCTTATGCCTTTCAAACTGATACTGCGGATATGTAACCGTTAATTTCTTCATATATCTGTCACGGCTGACTTTGGCAAGGACTGAAGCCGCAGCGATACTAGCGGATATTCCGTCTCCTTTGACAATGGTTTGTACTTTACAGTCCAGACGGGGAGCTTTATTACCGTCCGCAAGAGTTAAATCCGGGCGTATGCTCAGTCCCTTAACAGCCCGTTCCATAGCAAGAAGCGAAGCCTGTAAAATATTCAGTTCTTCTATCTCGGCGATTGAAGCGCTGGCAACACAATATGCTCTGGCTTTTAAAATAATCTCATCATAAATGATTTCACGTTTTTTTTCGGACAATTTCTTGCTGTCATTTAATCCGTCAATAAAGACACCCTCGTCAAAAACAACAGCAGCGGCATAGACATCCCCGGCTAAAGAACCCCTGCCGGCTTCGTCAATTCCGCAAATAACACCGTATTCTTTCCTTAATTCTGCGTCATATAAAAATAAATCCTTATCCATATATACTTAAACCTTTATTATTAAAAAGGATGTTCAAGCGTTATCCTGCCAAGCTTTCCCCCGCGGAATTCATCCAGTACCATAATAGCGGCACGCCTTATGTCAACCTCGCCGCCTGAAACAAGCATACCCCTGCTTTTTCCTATTTTATTCAGAATAATAAAACCGTCATCATTAACGTCAGTATCAATTTTATACCTCGCGGTCAGATTATTGCGGTATGACTCGTTAATAACTGTCAGAAGACGAGCCGCAAGCGCTTCGGTATCAACGACATCATCCTTGACGGCGCCTGTAAAAGCAAGCCGCTCCCCTACCGTCTTATCATCAAACTTCGGCCAAAGCACTCCGGGCATATCCAGCAGTTCCAAGTCATTGTCAAGCTTAACCCACTGCTTGTTTCTCGTAACGCCGGGGCGGTCCTCCACCGCCGCTTTCCTTTGTTTGGCAAGCCTGTTAATAAGAGAGGATTTACCGGCATTGGGTATACCGACTACCATAATATGAAGAACCCTGCCTGTCATTCCCTTAGCTTGATATTTATCGGTCAAATCCTTAAGGACTGTTTTAACGGAAGGATTAAATTTATTAAGCCCCTTGCCGCTCCGGCAGTCGGTGGGAAGCGCTGTAATTCCCTGATTTTTATACCAGTTAATCCATTTTGCCGTGGCGTTTTCATCAGCGTAATCACATTTATTAAGAATGACAATCCTTGGTTTTCCCGCGATTAACGACTGCAAATCGGGATTTTTACTGGAATAAGGAATCCGTGCGTCTAAAACCTCCGCCACGGCGTCAACCAGGGAAAGGTTAGCTTTTATTATGCGTTTTGTTTTAGCCATATGACCGGGGAACCACTGAATTGAAGGGGATTCAGACATATATTTATTAATCCTTTTTTATCAATTATAATTCATATTATTTTTATTACTATGCATTTCAAACCTCATTTTGAGTAATAAGCTTATATCTTAATTCTGTTAATGACTTCCCGTCTATACAGATTTCCTTTTTCTCGCCGTCAGGCAAAAAACCATGCTTTTCATAAAAACGTCTTGCCCTCTTGTTTTCTTCCAAGACCCAAAGAACAATTTCACGGTAACCCATATTCCTAAGCTGATTAACGGCAAAATCCATTAACTGCCTGCTTAAACCTTTTCCCCAGTATTCCTCAAGCAGATAAACCGCCTGGATTTCACCGGCGTCAGGCTTGTCTTCGTCGCGGCATTTTCCAAAAATCAGACGCCCCGCCATTTTATCGTCAATTTCGGCATAATAAAATAAATATTCACCGGCAAGCGCAGTAAGGTTGTTTCTCAATCGCTCCGCCCGTTCTTCCGTTTCGTTTGCCATATTTTTTAAATAGCTGTCAGGTATGATACCCTTATACGCGGACTGCCAGCAGGAAATATGGCATTTCGTGTATTCGAGGGCTTTTCCCGGTATATCTTCAAGGATAACAATATTCATCGCATAAACCTCCTCTCCGAAAACCTCGAGCTTTGTATCCTAATAAAATATCCAAAGGAGAGTCTTTGCAGCCATACCATATTCCTCATTCCTCAAACCTCAACCCTAAGCCCTCACTCCGGCACACCAATCCTGTTAAACGGGAAAATCCTAAGCACAACTTTGCCGAGAACATCGTCAACCGGGACAAACCCCACATATTCACTCCGGCTGTCGGTTGAATTGTTACGGTTGTCGCCCATTACGAAAATACAGTTTTCGGGAACCTGTACCGGATAAGCATGAGCTCCCGCGTCAAAAAATGTAAGCTCATTGATATAATCCTCTTTAAGCTCGGCGCCGTCAACTTTAACGCTGCCGCTGCTGAAATCTATATCGACAGTCTGCCCCGGAAGAGCGATAACCCGTTTCACAATAGCCTTGTCAAGCGCCGGATGCTCGGCATTGACAATAACAATATCGCCGTTGTCGGGAGTATAGTTTATATGTGACACAATCAGCCTGTCTCCGTTATTAAGCGTCGGGAGCATTGAATCGCCCTCAACATTGGCGTTCCTTAAAAGAAAGGTAAAAATAAGAATAACGATAAAGAATGCGAAAACCACCGTTTCAACCCAGTCAAGGAGTTCTTCCGCATTGTCAGTCTGCTTATTCTTTTTTTCACTCTCAAAATCCTTGTAATCCAATTCGTATTTTGCCATAAATTATATCCTCCCTTAAATAATATAGGATGAATTAATTATTCATATAGCAAAAAAGGGACTGGCAGGTCCCCTTTTTTATCAATAAGCTTAACGGATACGTTCTTTAACCTTTGCGGCTTTACCGACCCTGCTGCGCAGATAGTAAAGCTTGGCGCGGCGAACCCGACCGCTTCTGACTATATCAACCTTATCAACCACAGGAGAGTGGACAGGGAAAACCCTCTCTACTCCGCAGCCGTGGGAAATACGCCTAACGGTAAAGGTTTCGTTGATTCCGCCGTGTTTCTTAGCGATAACGGTACCTTCAAAAACCTGGATACGCTGCTTATCGCCTTCCTTAATCTTAACATGCACCTTAACGGTATCACCGATATTTATTACGGGTATATCCTTCTTTAAGCTGCTTTCGCTTATGAGCCTGAGTGCGTCCATTTTCAGATTTCCTCCCAAAATTTAAGAACATTCTTACCTGAGAAAGAGCCGCTTAAATATAAAAACGGCATCAGGCAGCGGACTGTCCCTTTAATGTCAGCCTTTTTACGGGCGGCATTAATCTCGTCATTATATACAGACGGATTATCAAATGCTTCTTTATTTTATCATATTATTGCATTTATTTCAAGAGTTAATATACAAAAAGCTATAATATGTATATTCACACAAAATCATTACCATTTATATCAAGTATTTTTGTACGTTCCACACAAATTTTATTCAAGTTTATATTACTGTACCCAGCAAAAGTATCAATAAACAAATTTGAATTTATACTGATTTCCTGCCCGGCGGGAAGCCTGATGACAATACGCAGGAATTCATCGTCACTATATGAATCCAGAATATTTATATACGGTTTTATATCAATGGTAACAATACCTTTCTTCTTGGAACGCTTTTGCACCTCAACAGTTTCCTCTGCCAGCATTTTACCGAGGTTTTCATTTAATAACTCAGGTTTGTCGGAATAAAAGTCTATTGTATATTCTGAAAACCCTATATCTTTATTTTCACATACCGGTTCATTTATTTTAATAATACGAAGTCCGTCAGGCATAACCGGATTAAGCATATCCTTGATTTCAGAAAAATCAATATCACCGGTAACTGCAAAATCCATCAGCTCCACACTGCTTTTTACACCTAATGACAAAGCAAGCGGAAAATTAATATAAATACGCGGATTAAACCCCTGAGTGAACCAGACGGGGATGCCCGAGCGCGTCAAAGCCCTTTGCATTGTCCTCAAAAGGTCAAGATGTGAAATATATACGGCACGTCCGCTTTTTTCAAAAACTGCCCTGAGGTTTTTCTTATCCAAAGCAAGCACCCCCCTCAGCCTTTGAAACGCCGCAAGCCGCGCATTTCTCCCGGCAGTTTAGGGTAGTAACCGCTTTCTTGGCAAGCTTATTCTCTTTGATAAGAAATTCCTTATCTATCATATAATCAAGGTGGTCCCACGGGAAAATTTCATCATAGCCCCGAAGCCTGTTTGCGTAAAAAGCAGCGTCAATACCTGACTTTTCAAACGCATTGACCCATAAATCATACCTGTAGCATTCACCCCAGCCGTCGAATGTACAGCCTGCCCGCCAAGCTTCATAGACTGCCCTGCAAAGACGCCTGTCACCCCGGGCAAGCACTGCTTCGAGTATGCTGACGCGGTAATTATGCCAGCTGATATTAATATTTTTTCTGGATGTCAGGGAATCCAGAAGGAGTTTTTGCTTCCTGTCAATTTCAGCCTTATCAGCCTGCGGTTCGAATTCAAAGGGTGTGAACGGCTTAGGAACAAATGTGGCGCAGCTTACCGAAATCTGAAGCCTCTGCCCTTTCTGCCGTCCCGGATTTTTATAATAAAGCTCCGCAATATCCTGCGTCAGCTTTACTATTCCCATAATATCCTCATCCGTTTCGGTGGGAAGTCCCAGCATGAAATAAAGCTTTACCGAGGTATACCCCCCTGAAAAAGCAAGCTTGCATGCATTGAATATTTCTTCGTCGGTAATATTCTTGTTTATAACATCGCGGAGCCTTTGGGTTCCCGCTTCGGGGGCGAAGGTAAGACCGCTTTTACGCACCTTCTGGAGCTGCTCCATAAGTTTTCCGCTGAATTTGTCTATTCTCATGGACGGCATTGAAAGGTTGACCTTTACCGATTCGGTATATTCGGAAAGGGATTTCAGAGTGCCGTTCAAATCGCTTAAATCACTTGTGCTGAGCGATGAAAGCGAAACCTCGTCATATCCCGTGCTTTCGCACAATGCCTTTGTCTGCCTGTATATTGTACCGGAGGTTTTTTCCCTGAACGGCCGGTATATAAACCCAGCCTGACAAAACCTGCATCCCCTGATACATCCGCGCAGAACTTCAATTACCGAACGGTCATGTACGATTTCACAGAACGGAACAACAAATTCATCGGGATAGAATACACTGTCCAAATCCTTTATTATACGTTTTCTGATATTTCCCCCAGCATTGGGATTGTTCGGAATATAAGATTTTATAGTCCCGTCCCCATTATAATATACATCATAAAAAGAAGGTACATAAATACCTTCAAGCTTACAGGCGGTTTCTAAGAATTCCCTTTTGGACGCTCCTCTTTTTTTCATAACGGCATATAAATCCATGAGTTCAAGATTAACTTCCTCTCCCTCGCCTAAAATGAACAAGTCAACGAAGCCGGCAATCGGTTCGGGATTGCATACGCACGGTCCGCCAGCTACAACAACAGGATGTTCGTCGGTGCGGTCGGCGGACATAACAGGGATCTGCGCCAGGTCAAGCATATTAAGTATGTTTGTATAGCATAGCTCATACTGTACGGTAAACCCTATAAAGTCAAAATCCTTTACAGGCTCCAGGCTTTCAAGTCCGTAAAGTGGTATATCATTTTCACGCATTAACTTCTCATAATCATTCCAGGGTGCGAAAACTCTTTCACACCAGAAATTTTCGCGTTTATTCTTAAGTGAATACAGAATTTTCATCCCCAGATGCGACATTCCGATTTCATATGAGTCAGGAAAACAGAAAGCAAACCTGACGTCAACCTTGTCCTTGTCCTTAACGACGCTGTTCAGCTCCCCGCCTATGTATCTTGACGGAGACTTAACCTGTAAAAGTATTTTTTCAATCTTTTCTTTTAACATCATTAATTTTATATTACCTTTCAGTTATATGATAAACGCAGAAAACAGTATATATACCAGCGTCAGGTATAATGTGACATTTTTAAATCCGCTCACTGCCATAACGGCAATAATCACGATAATCAGAAAAATATTTATATGCCTGAGATATTTTTCAAGCTTAAGGGCAAGGCTGTAATCACATAGCCTGTAAAATATAAGGACAAGGATTTTACCGCCGTCCATGCAGTTAAGCGGAAGAAGATTGAATACTCCTATTATACAGTTTATTGTACCGAAAAGTATCGCTTCCGAATTATTTTTGAAAAACAATAAACATACAACATAAACAATGAAATTCATTAAAAAACCGGAAAAAAGAATAACAGCCTGTACGGAAAAGGGTATTAAAAAATCATGATAATCCTGAACAATTTTTATACCGGCGCCGTAAAATACCAGCTTTTTTATACGCTGTTCAGTAATAATCATTGCGGTGAGATGCCCCGCTTCATGTATTAAACAGGCATACAGCCCCCATAACGCATAACCGCTGAGATTGAACATCATCATTAATACTACCGTTGCAAAGAAGCTGAAGCTCAGATATATCCTGAAATTTTTAAATGAAATCTCAATCATCGGATTTTTCAGGGGTAGAGTTGATAAAATCCATAAAGGACTTTACCGTATCGGAGAAAGTTGAAGTTTCGTTTTCGGCGCCTGCCTGTTCGGTATAGGTATCGAAAATACCTACCGATACATTTGAAAACAGCATATTTATAATCAGATAAGCTATTCCGATAATAACGCATATAATTGCCTGAACTGTTACGGTATCAAGCAAAGTAACCTTTTTGCTTTTTTGAATAAAGGGTTCTGTTATTTCAATGGGATTTGCCGTTTCATATGCTACCGGGATACTTTCTTTAACCTCAGTGTTTTCATATACGGTCAGTTTGAGCTGTCCTTCATCGGCTTGTACGCTGCTGATTTGTTCCTGCATATATAATATCCTCCGCTTTAATATTATGTATATTGAATCCGGATTCAGAATCGAATCAGATTATATATAATACATTCTATTAATTCGGACAACCGTTTATGACAAGCACTGCTTTATCGTTTCATACGGAGTATGGAGTTTTTCGGATAAACCTTTTCACAGGGGAAAGAGAAATTCATCATGGCATGACGAGCGTCTTCGCAGTATTCGCCGGCTTCGTTCATTATTTCATTAATTTTTAATGTATCATATATTACTGACGGCGAAAGGATTTCGACCTCGTCCCCGAGCGAAAATTTATTCCTCTGGGTACAGTAAGCGCGTCTGTCCCTGCATTCGTTGATGACTGCAACAACATCATATTCACGGATGTAACCGCCGGTTTCATAATACTGGCTTTCATCCGGATGTCCGAATAAAAATCCGCCGCAGTATTTGCGGTGACTTACTTTGAACACTTCGTCGCGTATCCATTCCGGGAGCTTATAATTGCTGGGACTGCTTTTCAGAATATCAGCCGCCATCCTGTATGCGTTCGTTATTACCGATACATAATAAGCCGACTTAGCCCTTCCTTCTATTTTAAAGCTGGATACCCCGGCTTCGGCAAGCTTGTCAAGATGCTCAATAAGGCACAAATCCTTTGCGTTAAGGATATAAGTACCCTGTTCGTCTTCAAATACGGGGAAAAACTGTCCGTCGCGTTTTTCCTCCATAAGGTGATAACCCCACCTGCAGGGCTGGGCGCATTCCCCCCTGTTTGCGTCGCGGTTCACAAGATACTGTGATAGAAGACACCGCCCCGAAAACGATACGCACATTGCTCCGTGTACAAAAACCTCTATATCCAAGCCGTCCGGAGTTTTAGCGCTGATTTCCGCGATTTCATCTATGGAAAGCTCACGGGCAAGGACTATCCTCTTCGCTCCCATATTGTAAAGCTCATTTGCGGTAACATAATTTACTATACCCGTTTGGGTCGACATATGGATTTCCATGCCGGGAGCATATTTTTTAACAAGAGAAAGAAGACCTATGTCCGTAACGATTAAGGCGTCGATACCTGCGGCGGCTGCGTTAAAAACAAATCCCTCAAACTGAGGTATTTCACTGTTACGCGGAAGAGTATTACAGGTCAGATATACCTTTACTCCCCGCGAATGAGCAAGCGAAACGGCTTCCGGCAGCGACTTCTCCGTAAAATTCGGAGCGCCCGCCCTCATACCGAAGCTTTGTGTTCCGAGATAAACGGCGTCGGCTCCGTAATCAAGCGCGGCGTTTAATCGTTCATAATCCCCTGCCGGGGAAAGGATTTCAAGCTTACCGGTGTCAGTCAAAATATTACCTCCGATAACTGCTGTTTTTCAGAGCATAAAACACCATAATTTTCAAATAGTTTCTTAATATTTACCAATTCAAATGATACTTCCGGATATTTTTGAAATTTACTCCTATTCAGTTTTTTTGGAACATGACCGTTTATTCTTAATGCTAATAAACCGCGTTCACGCTCACCCAGCTTATCAAGATTAATTAAAAGCAAATAAATAATCTTTTTTGTGATTTTTTCGCCTAATGAATACTTACTGAGTAAACTGTCCTTTAATTTTACACCCATTTCAATGCAAAATAATGATTTTTTCTCCGTACCGGCGGCAATAAGCATATCATAATCAGCTTTACGTTGTTTTAGGGGAGCGTTTGGATTTTGGTAATCCTTAACTTCGATGAAATACAGCTTGTCGTCTTTTTCGGCGACAAAGTCAACTGATTTCATCCCGTACGGATTTTTATCATGAGCATCAAATTTCTCAGCAGTATCATATACGGAAAAATCGAATTGCAGATTTTTTTCATTTAAAATTTTATTCATCATTTACCTCCATTGAGTCATCAATAACAGCTTTGAATAATTTTTCCCCTGCCGTTTCAAGGAGGTTTTCAGATAGCTTAATATACTCAGTCGATGAATTGCAAACAATATGTTCTTCTTTTTTTGTTAAATTATGGAACATTACTGGTATACCCTTGTCTTTTCTGACATCAAAATACCGGGCAAGGTCGTAACTATGGGTTGCGATAAAAATTTGCACGCCACTTTTTGCCAGTATTAGTAAAAGAGCCGTAAGCTTCGGGATGAGTTCAGGGTTAAGACTGTTTTCGGGTTCGTCCCAAAACAGTACAGAACCCGGTTCAAGCTGACCGCATGATACTAATAATCCCAAAAAACCGAATTTTTTATAACCTGACGCCTCATTTTTAAACGGTATGCGGACACCGTCTTTTCTTTGCGTATAAAATTCGCCCGAATCCTTATCATACTGAACATTACCGCCAATAACCGTAGCAATTTCTTCATTTATAAACTTTTGCGTTTCTGATTGTTCTTTTGTGGGAATATCCTGTGCTTTAATCAGTATATCTTTATATATAAAATCAAATCCAGTATGTTTTTGCTCAATAAAAGCCAACAAACCTTTTGAATGTTCAAGTATATCTTTTTCGGGAATATAAACAAAATTATTTAGAAAACCTTCTGTTTTAAAGTTAAATCTATCATCTTTATAAATTGCAACATTGCTATCCTTTTTTACTATATATCTGTTTATTGATTTAAGTAATG
>QMCD01000534.1_pt1 | contig 27157 bp, 16 predicted proteins | sample 1821841 | NCBI WGS metagenome assembly QMCD01 (sample SAMN01991225, study PRJNA193472) | Termite gut metagenome, whole genome shotgun sequencing project. | isolation source: worker | host: Macrotermes natalensis | reverse complement strand
ACTAAATCGGGGCATTTTCGTGGCCTCTTCACATACCGCTCCTTCGACCAGATCATAGTCGGTTAATTGAAGATTTCGTTCATTTTGTTTTTCATAGCTGTCGTATTTGTTATGGTATAGTAATACTTGTGTATCGTCGCCGGGGAGTTACCGGTCTGTTCGCAGATCTGGAGGACAGGACATCCCTCATCTACCATCTTCGAGATGGAACTGCTGCGAGCAGTACTCCAGGTTATCTTTTGTGTGATGCCGACTTGCTCGCAAATCTTGTTCAAGGTGGCGTTCACTTTCTTGTTGGCATAGCCGACACTGTTCATCCTACTAGGTGGAGACATATCGCGTTTCTTGAAGATCGGGAAGACGTAGTTCATATATGCCTCGTCACGGTATTTCTCGATTAGGCCGGCGGCTTTATCCGTAAGGATCACCCGGGCCTTGTTCGGGTATTTTGTTCTCTCGTACTCTATGGTGTCGCCTTTGATCCAACTCCGCTCCATATGACAGATGTCGATCCCGGACATCCCGGCGGTATAATAGCTGAAAAGGAACAGGTCGAGCCAGAGTTCCTCCCTTTTCCGTTTGTCCAGCGTGCTCCGATCAACGTTCTCTATTGCGAGTATCGTCTCGTGCGAAACGGCTTTGGAGAAGTGCTGCAACTGGCGCAGGCTCTGCTTGACGGCTTTGAATTCCACGAGGTCAACGCCATATATCCCGAGAGATTTCGCTTTACGGCAGATCGAGTAGAGTATCTTGATCTTTCGGTCGGCGCCGCCCGAGGTGTTACCCTTTGCGCCGCGTTTCCTTTCGTATAGATGAAAATCTGTTAGGAACTGTCCGTCGATGTCACGGAAACGATACCGGGAGAACTTGCGGCCATATTTCGCGTGGACGAACCGTTCCAGTGCCTGCCGGTGGATGTGTCTGGCCAGGCCCGCGCCGGAGAACTCCTTGCCATTGCGTATTCGTCGGGACGTCTTTGCTTCCTCGATCATTCGGTCGAAGACATCGACGACGAACACGCTTCGCTTCCGGGTGTCAGGGGAGGTGTCGTAGTAATGGGCAAGTTCTGTCGGCTCCCAATTCTTGCCCGAGTACTCCCACCGCTCGGCAATCTTCAGGTATTTAGTACGTTCATGCTGGAGGAGCTTGTTCTTGGCGATGTTGTCGGGAGATGTCGGCGTGAAGCATCGCTTCTTTTTGTCCCATTCCGCGTAAGGCCCGGTTATCAGCACCAACTTCTCCGAGCGGATATACCCCGTCCGATAGATTATGAGCGTGATCTTGACCGAATCGGCATCCATCAGGGCACGCTCTCCCCGTAAGTAAACTGAATACATGCTTTGTCCTGTTAGTGGTTAAACAGGGGAAAATAACGTCTTTGGCGGGAAAATTGAAGAGGAACGAACAATTCGGAGATACATTTTTTACCGGTCTAACAAATTTTATCTACCTTCTTTATCCAATCTATGTCAGATGTTTCGTATATTTGTGAATTATGTCCGAATTCTCAACTGTTAAACCTTGTTTGCGATGGGCTGGTGGAAAAAGCTGGCTGGTCAAGCATCTTGACGCGCTATTGCCAGATCAGGGGTTCAATAATTACCATGAGCCATTTTTGGGAGGGGCCTCTATTTTCTTATACCTTGAGCCTAAGAATAGATCCTTTTTATCTGACCTAAACAGAGAGTTGATAGATGCCTATATCGCATTAAGAGATACCCCCAAGGAAATTATTAAAGTGCTTTCGGGTTATATTAACGACAAGGAAACCTATTATTACATACGAGATCTAAATCCGCAGACGGAAACCGAAAAAGCGGCCAGATTCATATACCTCAATCAGACATCGTACAATGGGATTTATCGGGTTAATCTCAAGGGCGAATATAATGTGCCATATGGCTATCGTAATAAGAATTTTTTAGATAGGGAGGCTCTTTTGGCCGTAAGCAAGGCCCTGCATGGGACTACTATACGATATGGTGATTTTGATATTATTCGAGATAATCTCGGCCCTGGAGATTTGGTGTTCTTGGACCCACCGTACACGGTATCGCATAATGATAATGGGTTTATAAAATACAATCAAAAAATCTTCTCTTTGGAGGATCAACATCGCCTGAGCGAATTGATTGTCCACATAAAAGAAGTCGGGGCATATTATATTTTGACGAACGCAGCGCACAGCAAGATAGAGGAGATTTTTGACAACGGCGACACACGATTGGAACTGAGTCGCGCCAACCTCATCGGTGGCACCAATGCAAAGCGAGGACAAACAACGGAGTATGTATTTACTAATATAGCCAGATAGATCACTATGAAGGAGGAAACTAAACAGAAGATTCTTGACTCTCTCCTTTCGGGGTCATTTATTCCCCCGGCAGTTTCAGCGCGATCGAAAGATGTTATTTTCGAGAGTGTCCCGCATGAATTAGTGAATAAGTATCAGTCCGAAGGGTGGAGCGTCCATAAGGAATACAAAACGACAACGAGAATGTCCCGGCCCAAACCGATAGATGTCGCGTTTGAGGATGAAGTGTGGTCAATGTTTGCAAAAATGGGATTCACTTATTTGAATCGGGATCGTAATCTTCGTTTGCCGTACTCTGACAATCCCAACCTAACACAGCAGATCGATGTTTTCGTTGCCGACGATGAAACGGTGCTGATCGTTGAATGCAAGTCAACCGGAGGCGACCCAAAACAAAGCAACTTCAAAGAAACGATTGAAGCCATTGGCGGTAAAAAGGAAGGCCTGCTTGCGACAATACGACAACTGTTCCCAGACTTCAGACACAAGGTCAAATTCATTTTGGCCACAAAAAACTATTACCTGTCGACTCAGGATGAACAGCGCTTAACTAATTATGGCATTACTCACTTCGACGAGGAGGTTGTTAAATATTACACGGATCTCGCTAAGCATCTGGGTGTCTCTGCAAAATATCAGCTATTGGGAAGTCTATTTGAGGGACAGACCATACCGGAGCTTGATAATAAAATCCCGGCCATCAGAGGAAAAATGGGTGGACACACTTATTATTCCTTTTCGATTGAACCCGAAAAATTGCTCAAAATAGGATATGTTCTTCATCGCAACAAGGCGAATAAAAAACTTATGCCTACCTATCAGAGGCTGATTAAGAAGTCTCGTTTGAAGGCTATTCAGGATTTTGTCGAGGAAGGTGGTTTCTTCCCTAACTCTATAATAATCAACATCAACGCCGACAATAAAAATCTGAAGTTTGAACAGGCAGGCAATCAACTTGACAATGCAATATCCAGGATCGGTATATTACATCTGCCAAAGAAATATCGATCGGCTTATGTAATTGACGGACAGCATCGTCTTTACGGATACGCTAACACTGATTATAAATCCAAGAATTGTATCCCGGTTGTTGCTTTTGTAAACCTCGAGCGGACGGAACAGGTACGGTTGTTCATGCAAATAAATGAAAATCAGAAGTCTGTGCCGAAGAATCTTCGCAACACTCTTAACTCCGATCTGTTGTGGGATTCTGACAATAAGAACGAACAGATCAGAGCATTAAAACTTCAACTCGCTTTAAGCCTTGGCGAAGATCTGAGTTCCCCTCTGTATGATCGAATTATCATCGGAGAGAATGCAAAGACTGCGACCAGATGTATTACGATAGACACCATTCGTATAGGACTGGATCGGAGCAATTTCTTTGGTACCTTTGAAAAGAACGCCATTAGAAGCGACGGCAGTTTTTACAAAGGGGATAATGATTCGACTTTCGACAAAGCATTGCCTTTCTTGATGGCGTGCTTTAATCATATCAAAACGCATTTGACCGAGGAGTGGGCAAAAGGCGACGCTGGAGATGGCTTTTTAACGATTAATGGGAACATCGAAAGCCTCTTGAGAATATTCAGCGACATAATAGATCATTTGCTAAAGATAAAGGGGATCAACCCCAAGGCAGATTCTACGGAGGCTATCCTCAATGAGGTGACCTATTATCTCGATCCTTTGGTTGATTTCTACCGGGGGCTATCTTTAGAAGAAAAATTGGAGATAAAAAAGAGTTATGGGGTCGGCGGCAGGACAAAAGTTTGGCGTACACTCCAAAGGGAGATCTTCAAGCAAAGACCAGATTTTTCTCCAGAAGGCTTGGAAAAATACTGGAAGGATGAGGATAAACGATTCAACGACGAGTCTTTCAAGTTTATACGAGATATTGAGACGATGATGAAAGATGACTTCAAACGTCGGTTAGAAAACTCATATGGCGATCAATGGTTCCGTTTAGGAGTCCCAAAAGCAGTGTATGATAAGACCCATGCGCTGTCCGCTGAAAAAAATTATGAGGAAAAAACCGATAAGTACACCCCTTGGGATTGTTTAACCCTGATCGATTATAGAAAAATCGCAATTTACGGCAGTAACTGGCGAGACTTGTTTGAGAAGGCCTACACCAAACCCGGAGAAGAAAAGAGTGGCAATAAAGAAATTAAAACAGAATGGATGCAAAAACTTGAAAAAATCAGGAATAACAGTTTTCATTCGTACAGCGTGAAAGAGGAGGAATACAACTTCTTGCTGGAACTTCATGAGTGGCTTATTACCAAAAAGGTCTCGAATGATTTGAGCTAACAAGATTGTATTTGTACGCCTTAAAAATACGGATGGATAATTTATGATATTTTGGAATATGAAAAGAGGTAAGAAGATATGGGTAAAGATCCTCCAAGATCTACTATTATTGCTACTCTTCACGTTGCTTCCAACATGGATAAAGCTATTATGGGATGCCGTGGTTAGAAATGACTTAGATCTGGTGAATTTCTACTATCGAGGAGAATTTCTTTTATATGCCGTGGCCATATTGAGTTCCTCTCTAATGCTTTTAGAGTTCTATAACACTAAGAAAAGGATTTGGTGCGTCGTACCCTTGGTTATTATTTCAATTTTCTATGTTATTGTCTTTTCTGCCCTAAATGGAACTTCAGATCCTTTGGCAAACGATTTGAATATACCTTTACTCTTCTGGTTCTCTTTTGCGGGGATGCTTGCTGCCATTTTTGCTTTTATCGTCGGGCAATATTTGCAATATACCCACACGAACACAGATGTAGGCGAAATTAGACATAACGAACAATCTGCTATTGAAAACAGCATTAAAGAATGACAGCAATGGAAGATCTTATAACGAAACAGACTGCTGAGGTAAAATGTCTGGTTGCAAATCAGCCTATCGGACCGATGTTCATCGCGGTAATGGATTATGATGTTCTTGAGTATATCTCATTTACTGACGTTAGGAGACTGGAGCAAGGTGTAGATGAGCGGGAGATTGAGTCTTATTCGGGAATACAACGAGAATTGAACAAAAATCGAGAAAAGGAAATTGGCAAATATGTCAATTTGGTTGATGCCACATTCCCTAATAGCATCATCTTAGCTATTTCATCAGAACATGCAAAATATGATGAAAAGACCCAGACTTTAACCATTGACTACCAACAGGATGTTGCTAAGGTCCTTGATGGCCAGCATCGTATTGCGGGGTTAAACGCATGTAGTAAGCCAGGTAATCAATTCCAGTGCATTGTTACGATCTATGTGGATATGGAGCTGGAAGACCAAGCCATTGTTTTTGCCACTATTAACAAAGAGCAAAAAAGCGTAAGTAAGTCTTTGGCTGCCGACTTGTTTGAGTTTGCGAAAAGTCGCAGTCCTCAGAAAACGGGACATAACATAGCCCGAGCTCTTGACAATTTGCAAAAAAGCCCTTTCAAAGGCAAGATAAAAATACTTGGGACTGCTATTGACAAGGACAAAGAAACCATCACACAGGATACGTTTGTAAAATCCATTATAAAGTACATATCCTCTGACCCTCAAAAAGATAGGAACGATTATAAAGAGAACAAGAATAAGGCGCACTACAAGCTGCCTTTTGTATCTGGCAAGGAGCAAGAACGGCTCTTTTTGAGGAATATGTTCATTGATGATGACAGCGACACTAATATTGCCCAGTTGATATACAATTACTTCTCCGTCATTCAGAGTAAGTGGCCAATAGCGTGGAATGAAGTCAAAAAGAACAACATCCTAAATAAATCGACTGGGTTCATGGCTTTCATGGATTTTCTCAAGAATGTTTATCATCATATCGGAAAAATCGACCAGGTGCCAACGAAAGAAGATTTTGCAGGAATTATAAATCCGATAGACATTCCAGATGACAGTTTCACAAATGATAACTACATCCCTGGAGGATCAGGGAAATCCAAGCTGTATCAGGAGCTTTTAGAGAAATCCGGATTGATAAAATAAACCTAAAGTAACAACTGACACTAATCTTAAACACCTACCCCAAACGCCCTACATATGAATCAGCACAAAATAATGTGTTATAACATTCGAGGGCTTGAAGGTTTTGACAAATTTTGGGTAAAATTTTTAAGGGTTGATTAGGCTAATAGCCTTAATGCCAATCAATAATAGTTGGTATTAATTAATAGAAGCTAATACGAGTAACCTTCACTCCTCATACAGGGTAAAAGGCAGAGTATTAGCTAATTAACAAAGGCTCGAGTGTTGTCGGTATAAATCGCCGTGAGTTATTTATCTTATTAGTTGTGATTTGCTTTCAAAATTGTATCTTTGACATATCGGAAACACCGTAGTCTATTCTTGGAGTTATCGATGCTAGTTGTGATTTGCTTTCAAAATTGTATCTTTGACATATCGGAAACACCCGTTCTCGGATCGAGATTGCCCTTGGGCAGTTGTGATTTGCTTTCAAAATTGTATCTTTGACATATCGGAAACACCTTTTGCCAAGATTGATATAGGTGCCATCAGTTGTGATTTGCTTTCAAAATTGTATCTTTGACATATCGGAAACACCTAAGCACAGAAATAGGATGAATTTTGTACTGTTGTGATTTGCTTTCAAAATTGTATCTTTGACATATCGGAAACACCTGGTAATGTAATCGGCACCACGCCCGAATTGTTGTGATTTGCTTTCAAAATTGTATCTTTGACATATCGGAAACACCAGGACAGCGACTGCGACGTCCGCGCTGGCTGTTGTGATTTGCTTTCAAAATTGTATCTTTGACATATCGGAAACACCAATTTTTGGAACGCGCTCGGCGCAAAATGGGTTGTGATTTGCTTTCAAAATTGTATCTTTGACATATCGGAAACACCCCGATGAGACGGTAATGATGCGCACTCCCCGTTGTGATTTGCTTTCAAAATTGTATCTTTGACATATCGGAAACACCAAAGATGCTGAAAAACCACTTGGCAAACCTGTTGTGATTTGCTTTCAAAATTGTATCTTTGACATATCGGAAACACCTACGAAGAGAAATGGGTCAAGACGCGCGGTGTTGTGATTTGCTTTCAAAATTGTATCTTTGACATATCGGAAACACCTCTATAAGGGAGATATAACGATGGATCCGAGTTGTGATTTGCTTTCAAAATTGTATCTTTGACATATCGGAAACACCAAACTATGCGACACCAATTCTTGGGATATGTTGTGATTTGCTTTCAAAATTGTATCTTTGACATATCGGAAACACCCACGCATCCAGCAACTCGACCCCGTCAAAGGTTGTGATTTGCTTTCAAAATTGTATCTTTGACATATCGGAAACACCATAAACTCCTCTACGTTCTCGATCTGAATGGTTGTGATTTGCTTTCAAAATTGTATCTTTGACATATCGGAAACACCCCTGGTGGCGGGATATGTGCCTTCGGTTCCGTTGTGATTTGCTTTCAAAATTGTATCTTTGACATATCGGAAACACCCCAGTTGGCTGAAATGCTCGCGGCCGTCGAGTTGTGATTTGCTTTCAAAATTGTATCTTTGACATATCGGAAACACCCCAATGTGTCAAAGTTAGTCAAATTCAACAACTTACAGACTGCTGAAGGATTAAAAAACGAGGCTGTTCCGATAACAAAACCCACCTTTTCAGGTGGGTTTTTATTTCGAAATTCATTTGTCGGAATCGGTACAACGCGAAATCGTAATATGCACTGTAAACGAACACTCTCCGTCGACAGACTGCTCCTCCTTGCGCTTGCGTTTGGATAGCTCGCTCCAATCGTCGACCCCAACGACAGATTTTGCTATCCAGTTAAAAAAAACCACGACAGCAAGCGCCATAAGAAGCCACAACAACGCTCGTATTATCCAGATAAGCACTATCATAGTACAAATATAATCAAAATAGCTCTAACTGTTGTGGTGTGTCTCGCTCAAAAACTCGTTTTTTACCCGAAAAAATCTCCATCTGACCGAATTGCTTGTCTGTGATGCAGATAATCCCAACCTGACCGGCAGGCGGTAATGAAGTCTTTACTCGTCTAATATGCACCTCGGCGTTCTCGCGCGATGGGCAATGGCGAAGGTAGATCGAGAACTGGAACATCGTGAAGCCGTCGCGCACAAGGTTTTTGCGAAATTCGGCGGCCTGTTTCCGCTCCTTTTTCGTCTCGGTCGGTAGATCGAAAAGCACAAGCACCCACATAATCCGATATTCCGAAAAACGATCCACTACATCTCCGGGTAAGCGATTTTGCGACTTTCACCACTGAAACACTTACATAGCGACGCGGTGGTCTGACCAACGGCAATCATCAGCGGGCTTCGCTGACCGCTAATCATTACCTCCATTACGGGTAATACGAGCAACTGTGCCTTAGCATCTTTATCCAACTCCTCAATGCCACTATCGAACATCGCAACCACCAATTTATCGACATAGGGGCGATACGGCTCCATAATGTCGTCCGCGAGGCAGTAGGCGTTGTAGCGGTTGTGATGATGAATGCCGAGCGTTGGCAACAGTCCGCTTCCGACAAGCCCACGGGCGACGATGGCGCGAAGAATTGCATAACCGTAATTAAGCAGATTATTGGGCGGCTCACCCTCGCGGTGGCGACGAAAATCGGTGAAAAGATTCGCCCAATAATAGGCGGCGGCACGGGCTTCGAGGTTGTCGGCATCACCGCTTTTGACATCGCCCACCCATTTCAACATATTACGAACCTCTGCACATCGGCACTCTTTCAGCACGGCGGCCTGATTAGCTATCTTCGCCTGCACGGTCTGTTGCCAAAGCTGTTTTTTGAGCGGCAGCGACGCATCCAACTGATAGCGGAAACGCTCGTTCTGGGTTGTGTTTCCACAAAGCGGCAGCATTAATCCCACAGGCATCCGGCTACTGTCGCAGGTTATGACGGCGGAGTTGTTTTCGAGCAGAGCCTCCAGCGCTCCCTGGGTAATGGTTATCTGCCTGTTGTCCAACACTACCACCCCTATATCCTCAATGGGAATAGTCCGTGTGCTCTCCGCTTTGAATGCCTCGCTGAAAACATCGTTTTTCTCGACTTCAGGCAGTTTGATGACGAGTTGCCTGTCTTTCAAATTTAGGTAGGTCGGGTTGCCGAAATACAGGGTTCGCTTTACCATAATGAAACTTTTTAATATTCACCGACGGTTACGATTTGACCTATATGGTTTATGCGGACTTTGACGATTTTGTCTATGCCTTTTACACTCGTCCTAATCCAGGCTATACCTTTCAATTCATTTTTCGTTTCCACAATTGTTTCTAAATGGTGCCTAAACCAATAATCTTTTGAGGCCAATTTCTGCACCCGAAATAAATTAGGGCTAATCCGCGCATAGTTGTCGGAGTCGAGCAGATCGATCTCGTGCGGATTGAAACCTGTTTCGGCATTGGGGAAGACGAAATATTCGTTTTGCTTCATCGTGAAAAGGAACTCCCAACCTTCGTCCGCTCGATAGTCTTTATCTATTATTGGTAAGCCAGAATTTCGACGGGCAACGGCCTCGTAGAACGAGACAACGCGCTCCTGTAAACCACCATATGCATCGCTATAAATAGCAACATGGTGATTATTTCCAGTATTGACAAAATCGACGGGCTGTCGGTTGCCGTTCTCATCCAAAATCGGCACACCATCCTTGTCGCGTTTATGATGCAGGGCTTCGGCATTGTTAATGCCTGAAATGGTCACCCGTTTGATCGCGATGCCCTTTTCTTCATTGAGCCAAATCGGATTTTCTTCGAGGTTGGAGAATGCTTTTTTCGCATCGCCGCCATATTCGTCCAGTCGTATCTGTAAAATACGCTTGATTCCTACGTCGATAACCTTGTCAAGTTTCAAATCGGGTGAAACCTCCTTACGAATCGTGTAAACCGTTTCAAATGATACACCTTTTTTATCTTTTTTATAACGTTGCAGGCTGCCGTAAATGGTCTCGTTGTGTAGCTGCCCGCGTGGGGTGAGCTGTGTCTTTTTATTCATCCCTACCGGTTTTTTCGTCGTATTGATATTCTTTGTGACGACTTTGTTCTTGGCCTTGATCGAGATCAGTGTGTTTGCCAGATGTTTTTTAGCTTCGGCACGAAACTCATTGAGCGGAATGGGAGGCTTCACTATGCCGTTCTCCATATACGAAGTTTTCAGGGCATAGGCATTGGAATTGGGTGTAAGACTCGCATTTAGGTTGTTGAACAATTGAATCAGCGCGTCCTTTGTGAACGCCACCGTGAGAGCATCCATCGCGTGATGGCGGTGGTCGTTGCGTTTTGTCCAATCTCTGATCCTGCCAAACCGCTTTCCTGCACGATTCTCCTCATAATAGGTCAGCCCCAGTCGATCGTATTTGTCCCAGTTCAGTTCTTTCATCACATCGACCAGTTGCCAGTCTTCACGCAACACATCCGTAATCGCGCCTGTCGTAGCGACAACCCGTTTAACCAAATCGCCAAGCATAGCTTTAGCATATTTGGTAATGTATTGGGTGTTGCCCAGGTCGCGATTTAGGAAACCTTCGGGAATATCTTTCTCCTGCATCTTCAATTTATTACACTTGGTTCGTCCGATCGCTCCCCCTTTATGCAGTGTTTCGACACGGTGCAGATACTCGACCAGCCCCTCCTCACCATATTTTCCCTTTACAAAATCGTAAGCCGTCAGACTGCCTTTTTCGAGATTTATGCTTCTCAATTCCAACGTTTTGTTCGAGAAACTGTCATCGAACAATCGCGCCTGTGGAATAATGTGCTCTATATCGAAGTCGCCACTAAACAGAGCCGCCTTTGTGATTTTTGTGTTTGAGTATAGAGTACAATAGTTATTTTTCGCGAGTTCCTCCCATAGTTTATAACGAATGATGTCGTTGCGACTCACATAGTTAAGCCCGAATTCCTCTCGCAGCCTCTTTTTTATTTCATCGTGCGCGCGTGTTGTTTCGGCTATGGATTTCGTCAATTCCTCACGCTCCTTGGCATTCTTTTTCAGTTCACGCGCCAGTTCTATCCTAATTTCGTAGGGTTTACCATAGGCGTCAATAACACCATTTATGACATTCACCATCTGATTAAGTATCTTCTCTACCACGGGGTTGCGTAGCGAGTTTTTGGGCAAAACCTCAAGGCGATCCTTGTACGTTTTGTTCTCGATCTCTTCTTTGGTCAATGACGAGGCGGAGTGTCTGTAACCGGCGTATTCACAGGCGACATCGTATTTATTGCCATCTTTCAGGTGCGGCAAAATCCTGCCTATCGCCTTGGCCGACAGGCTTCCATAATCGTCCTGAAAAGCAATATTCGCCAATTTCACCGCACACTCCTGTCCGAAACACGCCGCCAGTTTCTTTACTAACTTTTCATTGCCCATGTTGGAATTGTCACCCTCGAAAGAGTATAGCAGATGCCAAAGAGCATACAATTCATCTTCCGGCAAATCGGCAGTTTCGGGACACGCCTGAAATAATTTCGTCCGTGTATGGTTCCCCTGAACATCTTTGAAATTCAAGTCGTAACCTCTGGCATTGCCCAGCAAGAGTTTCAGGATTTCCGCTTTGGACAGTTTCTCTTTGGTAGCCAACTCCTTTGCCAAAAACTCCTTTTCCTCTTGCTCTAGCTCTCTCTTGCCTTCCGATGTCGAGATTTCAAGGTTATTAAGGGTTTGCCAAATCCTAAATTCCTGAAACAACGGCGAAGAACGAGGTATTACACGACTGCCGACGGTCTTGATCTTCTTCTTTCCGTCAATCTCAACTTCGATCTTCCGGCTCTCAAACTCGCAAAATCTTATCAGCCCTTTTTGACTTTTCAGACGCCTTTGATAAAAAATAACAACATCGCGGATCTGGCGTTTCAAATCTTCGGTCAGCTCTGGATGAAATTTCGCTTGGGTCTCCCACAGTGTGTTAAATTCATCCAAATAATCCTGACGATAGAACACCATATTCCTCAAGCTCGCATTCGGATTTGCATCCAATACCGCCATTTGATATTGCCCGACGGTTTGTTTGTTGAAGTATAGCTCTTTGCTTCGGTCTGAAATCGCTCCGAGATAACCACTCGAATTATAAATTTGAGAATTTATATCCTGTAAAACTATGGCCAAACGCTCGAGGTCTGTTTTCACGGATAGGGCATCGACTCGCCATGCAAAGTTCTCTTTTCTCTTCGCATCACTTTTCCCTTCGCGCTTGATGCCGACAATCCCAAACGGCTTTTCGCAGATGGCCCAAGACGCCTTTCCATTTTTCCCTCGCAGATTTTCTTTCAACTCATCGGTCAAAATATCCGGATAGAACTCACGCTGTTTCGTCCATATTTTGTCAAACTCCGCTTGCAAATCAGAACGATAAAAGTCAGGCAAATACTTCTGACCGGTCTGTAGAAGCGTGAAACTCATCTGCCCTGGCGTTAAATCCTCATCATAAAGCCTCTTCGCAACCTCTATTCCGTCGATCAGCGCACCCTCTTCCGAACCTTTCGCCTTGCGTGAACTCTTGTAGCCACGCTTTTTATTGATCATCAGCAACACGCGAGCAAACTCTTCGAGTGAAATTCGCTCGGAAGCCGCTTTTGCTCGCAGACGGTATGTTTCGAAAGTGGTGCGATTTCCGTTCTCCGATAAAATGGTTTCATTGACGATGAAACCATTAGACTTCAATAGTTCGATGAGATTTTCGCGGCGAAGTTTATACCGTTGCAGGTTTCGGCGCATACTGCGTTTAAGTGTCCTGTCTGCGTTGGTTGTAATGCTTCTGCCCTTTTCAAAATTTTGTTGTTCATCGACAGTCAGTGGGTTTACACGAACGCCCAGCCTGATTATCGAAGATTTTTCTCCGTCATTTTCCGCTTCATTTACCAATGCCCAACCGATGCTACTTGTACCCAGGTCGAGTCCTATAATCTTTTTCATAAACAAATTTGATATTTACCACAAAAATACTTAATTTTGCGGAACAATTTTGAAGCAAATCACAGTAAGGATTATTCCGTTGTGAAAACATTCAGAGCGGGGCAGCATTGCAAGATGCCTGCCTCGTTCTTTTTGTGAGTATTTTGATAGTTAGGGCTATCTTAATCGCTCGGCGTTGGGCATAAAACCCCGAAGAAAGTGACAGGTTATTTATGATTCCGATTACTTTAGCTCCATCGTCGGCCTTAGTACGTCATTCACTTTAAGGATGAACTCGCGGCCGAGGGTGTAGGCTCCCGTTGCGTGAATATCCTCCACCGAGGCGCCGAACCCGACCGTGTAACGGCCCCGGGGAGCGACCCAGGCTGAGATCCGCTCGTCGAACGAAGCCAGATCGTAGTCCGCGACCTCAAACGTAAGCACCTCACTCTGGCCCGGTTGCAAAAGACCCGTCTTAGCGAAAGCGCGCAACTCACGTAAAGGTTTATCGAGCTCTCCGGCCGGAGCAGACACATACAGTTGCACGCTCTCGCGACCCGCAACCTTACCAGTGTTAGTAACTGTCACCGTGGCCCGAAAACCGTCTCCCGTAGCACGTACCGTAGGCCGACTGTACGAGAAATCAGTATAACTCAGCCCGTGGCCGAACGGATACGACACCTCCTTGCCTGCTGTGTTGAAATAGCGATAGCCGACCCAGATCCCTTCCCTGTGTAGAGTGTAATCGACGTTCTCGCGCGGCTGGTTGCCCCTTCTCGGAGCGGCTGGCCCGAGCGGGAAGTTGGCCGACGAGGGATGATCCATTGCCGAAACGGAAAGCGTCATAGATAGTTTACCGGAAGGGTTTACAGCGCCCGTTAGTATATCCGCCACCGCGTTACCTCCCTGTTGCCCAGGCTGCCAGGCCATCAAAATAGCGTCCGGCAGGCCCTTCCACGAGGAGGTCTCCACGGCGCCACCCACGTTCAACACCACAACGACCCTCTTCCCCGCGGCGTGGAAAGCATCGCACACGTCCTCCATCAGTTCCCTCTCGCCTGCCGTCAGGTTGTACCCCTCTTTGATCGTTCGGTCACCTCCCTCGCCCGCCTGACGCCCGATCGTAAGAATGGCCACATCGTTCTCGGCCGCTTGCCGCTCGATCGCTCCACGCGCAACCGTCATCTCGGGGATGGTCGACCTCCCCAGCGAAACACCCTCGAAGCGATTCCGCAGCCCCACATACTCTATGTATTTTTCATAAACCTCCTCCATCTCCTGCGACGGCTCCAGACCGGCATTCGAAAGCCCTTGGGCAAGGTTCACCACGTAGGGTTTGACCACATTACCCGACCCGGTTCCTCCGGCCAGAAAGTCATACGACGAGCGCCCGAACAGTGCCACTCTCTTAACCTCGCCACCCAGCGGCAGCGCCCCGCCATCGTTCTTCAACAGCACCATCCCCTGGGTTGCTGCCTCGCGAGCCAGCCGCGCGTGACCCTCCTGATCGTGAGTATGGCTGAACGAATGGCCCCGGAAGTGGGGCGTCTTGACTATATACTCCAACACTCGCCGAACGCACACGTCCACATCCTCGACGGATAGTTCGCCGCTCCTCACCCGAGCCACAATATCGTCGATCTGAACCTGATACCCCGGCTCCATCAGGTCGTTCCCGGCCTGAATCTGAGCAGCAGTGTTGCGAATCTGAATCCAGTCGGTCATCACAATCCCGTCGAACCCCCACTCGTCGCGCAGAACGGTCGTCAGCAACTCCCTGTTCTCCTGCGTGTACGGCCCATTGAGCCGGTTGTATGACGACATCACCGTCCACGGGTGCGACTCCTTGACCGCAATCTCGAATCCTTTCAGATAGATCTCGCGCAGTGCACGCTGGCTCACTATCTCGTCCACGCCCGTCCGGTTGGTCTCCTGACTGTTCGCCGCAAAGTGTTTCAGACTCGTCCCCACCCCGTTACTCTGCACCCCACGCACCAACGCCGCCGCCATCTTACCCGTCAACAACGGATCCTCCGAGTAGTATTCATAGTTGCGCCCACCCAACGGCGAGCGGTGAATATTCATCCCCGGAGCCAGAATCACATCCACCCCGTGCTCCAACGCCTCGTTACCCATAGCCTCGCCAACCCGACGGTTCAACGTCACATCCCAACTGCACGCCATAAGTGTCCCGGACGGAAAACCCGTTGCCGTATACTGCCTCGGGCTCTCTGGATAGGAGACTATCACAAGGCCCACAGGTCCATCGGCCAGCGCCGTAGCAGGTATCCCCAATCGAGGAATAGCCTGCGTGTAACCCGCAACATTTGTCGGAATGATCCTCGTGAACGGTTCCTCCGTTTCGGCATATCCTCCGAAGACGGGATCGTTTCGGCCCACCAGCAATCGCGCCTTTTCTTGGAGCGTCATCGCTTCGACCACCTGGTCGATGTTGTTCGGATTTAGTTTCGGTTCTTGCGCGCCGACTTGCGCTCTGACTTGTCCTGCGACTGCCGCCAGTATTGTTGCAACTAAAAAAAGTGCTTTCATATCTGCAAAGATAGCTAATATATGTGAAATAATTATTAGCTTTGCAGTCCGGTTTGGAGAGATGGGTGAGTGGCTTAAACCAACAGTTTGCTAAACTGTCGTACGGGATTACTGTACCGGGGGTTCGAATCCCCCTCTCTCCGCGCTAAACCTTCGACCCTCAAAGTGGCACAGGATCATTCACACCACAACCACTCCAACTCCCAGAGCAACATCGGTCTGGCGTTTTTCCTGAACCTTGCTTTCACTGCTATCGAGCTCGTCGGAGGCGTGTTGACCAATAGCGTTGCAATCCTTTCCGACGCCGTTCACGACCTTGGCGACAGCCTCTCGTTGGCACTCGCGTGGTACTTTCAGAAGCTATCCAAACGCGGCCGCACCTCGCGTTATACTTATGGTTATAAGCGTTTTTCGCTTCTCGGCGCGATCATCAATTCTGTGGTTTTGGTCGTTGGTAGCGTCTACATCATCTCCGAGGCGATTCCCCGCCTTTGGTCTCCCGAGGCCACCAGCGCCCGTGGTATGTTTGCATTGGCTGTTCTGGGGATTTTGGTCAACGGTTTCGCTGTTCTTCGCACTCGCAGGGCCGCTTCGATCAATGAGCGGGTCGTGTCGCTCCACCTTCTGGAGGACGTTTTGGGTTGGGGTGCGGTGTTAATTGGTTCTGTTGTGATGCACTTCACCGGTTGGACGGTCATCGACCCGATCCTGTCTCTGGCTGTTGCTTGCTTCGTGTTGGTTGGCGTCTACCGTAACATTCGCTCCGTGTTGCCGATCCTGCTGCAGGGCACACCTGCCGGTTTCGTTCCCGAACAGATCGTCTCCGCGTTGACAAATGTGGATGGCGTCGGCGGGGTTCACGACCTGCACGTCTGGTCTCTGGACGAAAGTTACACCATCCTCACCGCCCACATCGTCACGGACCGGGCCCACTCGATGGCCGAGCTCGCTCCGCTCAAACGCGAACTGCACTCTGCCCTCTCCCCCCTTGGTATCTCCCACTCCACCTTCGAGTTCGAGCTGCCCGACGAGACCTGTAGCGGTTGCGAACCCGCCCTGTAACGCCGCCTAAGCCAGCAAAGCCGCCCCGCTCTCCCTACGCTATAAACCTTTCTGCGACCGTGATCAGGAAGCCCAGTATCAAGGCGTTCAAAAAGATCACCGGGGTTGATTTTCGATCTTTTCCCACCAGCGTCAGCACCACCGGCACCGACATCATCACCGTCACTCCCATCCCGTCGGCCCACCACGGTAGATATGGCAGGTCGCTGTAAAACACGATCATCGCTGCGAAAAAGTAGAGTAGAAATGCCGATATGCACGAGCGTCCCGAGATTCGCCGCGCCAGCATCGGTACGACGTCCAACAGTCCCGCCGCGAGACCCGTAATGAGTGCTAAGTTGAAGTGTGTCATAAGTTTTCGTAATGCGTGTTATGTTTTTCTCTGTACTCGGACGGGGTTAGTCCCGTTGCGTTTTTGAAAATTCTCGATACGTTTTTCTGGTCCGCGTAGCCCAGCGACAGCGCTATGTCGACCACCGTGTCATCCGTTTCGGCCAGCCTTCTCGCAAATCTGTCCAGCCTCAGGTTCAGCACATACGTATACACCGACACCCCCGTCACCTGCCTGAAGCGCATCTCCAGCAGTCGCCTCGACAGTGGCACCAGCTTCACCAAGTCCTCCACTTTCAGCCTCTGGTCGAGATTTCTGTGTATATACCTCAACACCAGCGATATGTAGTAGTCTTCCGAGGCGTGCACATCGGTCGATGGCCTCGTGACCACCCGCGACGGCAGCACAATCACATCCTCGAACCCGCTGTGCTCGTCGGCAATGGTATGTTCCAGCAACTCGGCCAGTTCCGTTCCCGCTCGCTCCCAATCCAGCTCGACCGACGACAGTTGCGGTTCACACAACGCGCACGCCTCCTCATCGTTTCCCACTCCCATAACCGCAACCTCTTCCGGCACCCTCACTCCCGCCTGCCCACACGCCTCCAGCAGATGCGCGCCCTGCGCATCGTCACACGCTAATATGGCCACCGGCTTGGGCAGTGCCTTCAGCCACGCCACCGCCGCCACTGCATCATACGTCCAATCCTCCCGCAGTCCTCCTGAAAGTCCGCCACCCGTACCCGCCCCCGAGCCACCGCCCGAGTCCACCAGCCTCATCCCTTGCCTCGCTATTTCTGCTTCGAAGCCGTCCCTTCTTTCGTCCGACCACACCACTCCCGGCAGCCCCCAGAACGCAAAGTTCCTGAATCCCTTCTCCAGTAGATCCGCCGCCGCCATCTGCCCCACACTCGTGTTCGCCACCGCCATCACTCCCGAGCCCGTCGGCCTGTAGTCGTAGTCGAGTCCCACGACGGCAATTCCCGCCGCCCTCAGCATCGTAACGTGCGCATCCGAACCGAACTGCCCCACCACCGCATCCGCTCCCCACTCCTTGCACCACCTCATCACCCACTCCATTCCCTTCTGGTCGCGCACACAAACCGGCATCCGTCGAAAAACGCAGCGTGATCTGTTGACCACGCCGCGCAGTATTGCCCGGCTCTCCACACGTGAGAAATCGAGCATAAAGACTATTCTCAGCATCTCATCAAATCTTCAATTTGATGCGCAATTTACCTAAAATCCACGTAACTCCAATAACCACGAGTGCAAAACACAAACAATTCACGATTCCCATAAATCCGTGGGTGAACCAGTCGGGTAGCACAATGCCCGTCAGATCGGCCAGCGCGTATGCCAGATAGGGCACCAGATAGCAGGTCAGGGTAGCTGTTCCGGCGGGTTTGATTATCGACATCCATCCGGCCCATCCTCTTTGCGCCAGGAAGGTCAACAACGCATACAGTGCGATTGCGGTTGCGATGACATAGAACACCCACGTCGGGGTTGCTCCGATCTTGGCTACGATCCAGAATTTGTGCGCAATGAATCCCGCCAGCGTGAATACCGCCACCGCCGCTAAAGTATACAACAGTTTGTCTCTTCCCGGACGGGTTGCCATTCGGCTGCTGATGATCGACAGTATCACGCCTCCCATCACGAACGATACTCCCGAGCCGGAGCCTATGTGCAGCACTCCCGACAGGAAGTCGTTGTAGAAGTTCGGCCTCGGGAAATTCAGTATCGCCACCCCTCCGTGCAGTTCATTCATCCTCGTTCCCAGCAGACACACCAGCACGAATCCCAGCCAGATGGGCACCAGCCAGCGCAGCTTGTCCCGCGTGAACACATATATCATCGCACACACCAGATACCCCCACCCTATCGAGCCGAGTATCCCCCACCGGGCGCCAAACACATTGCCCTGGGTGCTTCGGAAGGTTATGGCCAGGTATACTAATATCAGTGCTCCTATCACTTTCAGCGCTGTAAATATCCGCTTTTTCGTCCGGTCGTCTGTCTTTGGATATTGGTTCCAGATGCATATAAATCCCGTCACCATCAGTATCCAGTACACTCCAATGGAGTACGGAGCTTCGGGCGAGAGCCTTGCTTCGGAGTTCGTAATGAACGCTCCCATAATCAGTAGCGCAAACGTTCTTGCGAATATATGTCCCACTGTCGATTCTCCGCTCAGGCCCTTCGCATACCGCCTTTCTATTGCGAACGGTATCGACATCCCCACTACAAACAGGAATATCGGTAGTACGAAGTCTGACAGCCCTATGAAATCTTCTCCCGGGGCTGCGTGTTCCAGCCAGTGTGGTACATCGTGGATCTTCCAGAAGTCATTCACGAAGATCATCACGAACATCGTCAAGGCCCTTAGTAGGTCAATTCCGACGTTTCTCTGAGTGAAATCAGTTTTAGTCATAAGCTTGGGTTGTTTGATTAGATTCTTATCACTGAAGTTGCCCATTCACCAAAAAGGGCGCGCCTGTTATGGACGCGCCCCCTTTTGGCTCACGGTTTAGTTCCGTTAGAAGTTTCCTTTTCCTGCCACATCCCAGAACAAACGGGTGTTCACATCGTCCGGGCCATTCAGTTTGCTCACGGCATCGGCATATCCGGTAGCGTTGTTATCCTTCACACTCTGCACAAAAGGCAGACGGCGGAAGCCGAGTTCGCTCGAAACCACACCACCGCTTCCGTTGATAGCAGTCGGGAACAGTTTGGGATATCCTGTACGGCGCCATTCTGCCCAAGCGTTGTAGCCTTCGGGGAAACCGTCGATCCACTTCTGAGTGATAATCTTTTCCAGTTTCTGCTCGTTTGTCAGGCTTTCGTCCCACTTCGGAGTCACGTCGGTCATCGCAGCGATGTCGTTTTCGGTATTGCCCATCGGGTCGACCCAGCCTTCGGGAGTCGCGGTACTTTCCAGATAGCCTGCTGCCGAGCCTGCTTGCCAGAAATCGAACGACATCTGTACACCTGCTTCATAGAACGACTGGGCGCTTCCGCCTGCGTTCCAGCCGCGGAGAGCTGCTTCTGCCTTAAGGAATTGAGCTTCCGCGTCGTGCAGGATAGTGTAAGGATCGCCCGAACCAGAAACATTGATCATAGATACATGCGGGCTGTACTCATTGGCTTTGCCTTCCGTCAAGTCGATACCCATTCTGATACCTACCACTTTGCCGTCGATAGCTTTACCGAATTTAGCCAAACGCGGGTCAGCGTATCCGTTCATAATTGCTGCCAGTGAGGCACCGATGGTGGCCTGATTGCCCCAAGCGACAGAGATGCTGTATAGAGGATTGATACGACCATCACCACTCATTGTGTAGCTGTCGCCTTTCTGCAAAAGGCCTTGAGGATGATTGATCGCTGCTTCGCCTTCGGCTTTAGCTTTCGCGGGATCGGCCTTGACTATACGAAGGGCAAGACGCAGACGAAGCGTGTTAGCCAAACGAGCCCACTTTGCGAGGTTCCCACCGTAAACAATGTCAAAAGCTGTAAAGCTGGCAACTCCATTAGGATCATTTATAGCATCATCCAACACATCAGCAGCCTCGGAGAGGTTTTCGAACATTGCGTCATACGCTTCCTCAAGACTGTCGAAGTTGCTGCCTGTCATCTCTTCTCCATAGTGAGAGTAGATAATGGGCCCATACTGGTCAGCCACACGCGAGGCACCGAATGCTATCAGGATGTTGTTGATTGCCTGAAAGTGCGGATATACCTGCTCTCCATCTACAACACCGTAAGTTGCCAGTGTTTCGTTGATATCCAACCCCAACGAGAAGACGCGACCACTATTATAGAAAGAGTTGTTCCAGCAGTGGTTATTCCAGTCGTTGTTCAGCACCCAGTTGCCGTGGTCCTGATTGGCCGAAAAACTCCAGGTCCAGGACGTATACCCTGCCCAAGCATCGACGCTAAGCGTGTTAGTACGCTGATAAATGTATTCTCCGGCATTGGGAGAGTACATAATCTGACGCATCATATTGGGAAATGGGGAGCCTACTACGAGGTTGTCCTGCCGAAGATCATCCTCGGTAAGGCCATAGAAGCCGTCGTTGATCTCTTTGAAACTGCCCGTACAAGACCCGAAAAGCACAAGCCCCGCCGACAACATCAATATATATTTAATCATCTTTTTCATATCGCTTAGCTGATTTAGAAGTTAAGTTTTACGTTGAAACCGAACGAACGCAGGCTCGGCATACCGAAAGCGTCGACAGCCTGGAGACCGTTACCTGTAGTGATGATCGAGTCGGGATCGTACGGAGCTTTGTTCACGAAGAAGAACAGGTTACGACCGATCAAAGATACGTCGACACCCTTAACCCAACTTGCATTGGTGAACCACTTGCGAGGTAGCGAGTATCCGATCGAAAGTTCACGCAGACGAATGTTGGTAGCATCGTACGTATAATGTTCTGTCACGGCACCTACACGGTTACCTACGGTGTTGTAGAACGTTTGAACATCCGCAATCTGCTTGCCGTCGAAGTTTACATAGCCCCTCTTGCGATCGTCGCCCGTGCGCTTCGTAACACCGAAGTCGTCCAGGTCGGCCTGAGTGAACGAGACAACGTCACCACCGAAGCGACCGTCTATCAGGAAGTACAGCGAAAGACCCTTCCAGGTGAAGGTGTTTTGCCATCCCAGCATAAAGTCGGGATTGGCGTTTCCTACGCGTTTCAGGTCAAGATCCTTACGGGGCATTCCTCTGTCGTCATACAGAATATTGCCGGCATCGTCACGCAGGAACGTCGTACCGTAGATATCACCGAACTCACCGCCTTCGACAACACGCAACTGGAAGTTGTCAGCCGGACCGCCACCCCCATAAGTATAGGTTGTCAAATCGGGTTCTCCGTTACCGTCCAAGTCACCGACCAATTCGACAACTGTGTTCTTGTTCCACGAGAAGTTGAAACCGGTTCTCCACATAAAGTCCCCGCTCCAAACCGGAGTACCGCCCAGCATAATTTCGACACCTTCGTTCTTGATATCACCGGCGTTCACATAAAGGTTCGAATATTTCGATCCTACAGGAGCGGGCATATTCCAAACCTGATTGCGAGTGTGAGTCTGATAGTAGGTAAAATCGAATTCCAAACGGCTGTTGAAGAATCTCCACTCTGTACCGAACTCGACCGAGGTAATCATTTCAGGCTTGATATCTACAAGAGGATACGAGTTGTTGAAGCTAATCGAGGGAGGATAGCCACCCACACCGTGCATCGGGTGAGTTTCGCCGCCAGCACCGTTACCTACCTGCGACCACGAACCCCTCACCTTACCGAGACTTACCCAATCCGGCATACTCAAAGTTTCGCTCAACAGCCAGCTCAAACCGATAGAGGGATAGAAGAAGCCGCTCTTTTCGAAGTCCGAGTAAGCCAGATTCGAAGTCCAGTCGTTACGTGCGGTAACGTCGAGGAACAACTGATCGCGCCAGCCTACCTGACCGGCAAAGAACACTGCCTGATCCTGCGCACCGCGCGACTTCGTACCATATCCGTTAAGACCCTGATTTACAATATTCCTAATATCGAAATAGTTGGGAATCACCAAACCGCTGTCTACAGAGTCGTTACCAAGGCGGCCCAAGTTGCGATAGTCCTGAATACTGCCCCCGAGAGTTGCACTGACAGACCAGTCGTCCCAAGCCTGCTGATAGGTCAATAGAACGTCACCGTAAACACCGATACCTTTGTCGCTCTCGAAAGCATAACGACCGTTGTTGCCGGTTGCCAAAGAGTTGGACACCCCGGCATACATTTTCATCTCATAGTTCGTCGCATTGAAATCACCACGTCCGCGAGCCTGAAGTGTAAAGTGATCGCTTATCTTGAGCGAAAGCATCAGGTTTGCCAACGTACGGAAACGGATATCTTCGCTCTGATACCTGTTGATCAACCAATACGGGTTCTGGCTCCAGGTGTCGGTCATCACCCCGTCGGCATTGGCGTTATGCCAGTTCTGCAGATACATCTGACGACCTTCGTTGAAGATCAAGTAGTTTTCCCTGTACTCATCCATCGTCTTGCCACCCTGAACACCACCACCGCGCGGGAAACGATACAGACCCACCAACGGGTTCATATAGTAACCCCCGGGAGTAACAAGGTTGTTCTGCTTCTGATACACCATATTGATATTGGCGTCGATCGTTAGGCGATCGTTGAAGAACTTAGCAGTTTCGCGGAAGTTGAAGTTGTGCTTCTGCAGCTTGTTTGTTTCGATCACACCTCTTGCGGAAGTATTCGCATAAGAGAAGTAGGTCTGCATTTTGTCGTTACCCGAACTGAGAGATACCGAGTTGATTGTCGTGTAACCTGTCTTGAAGAAATCCTTCAGGTAGTCCACTTTTTTGCTTACCGGATCACCCCAGCTGGTGTCCACACCACCATAGCTATTTTGGAATGCAGGACGACCGTGAACCGCGTTGTCCCAGGTGGTATTGGAGTTGAAAGTAACGTCTGTACGACCTGCTGTGCCCTTCTTGGTGGTAATTAGGATAACACCATTGGCAGCAGCGGTACCGTAAAGAGCGGCAGCCGACGGGCCCTTGAGGATACTCATACTTTCGATATCGTCGGGGTTCAACTGAGACATCGCATCTCCTTGGTCACTGTTATTGGCTTTGTTTCGTCCCTGAACCAAGCTGCCGAACGAACCTCTTTGGCTGTTCTGACCGATAGGCAAACCGTCGATCACATACAGCGGCTGGTTGTTGTTCAACGAACGGTTACCACGGATGATAACTTTTGCGGAACCACCAAGACCCGACGACGAGCGGTTGATCTGTACACCGGCACTCTTACCCGCCAATGCGTTGAGCATATTGGGATCCTTGATGCGGGTCAGTTCCTCACCGCCCACAACCGAAGCTGCATACGTCAACGACTTCTCTTTCCTGACGATACCGAGTGCGGTGACTACCACTTCGTCGATTTGTGTTGCATCGGCTGTCAGCACCATATTGATCACTGACTGGCTTCCGACTGCCACCGATGCTTCGGCGTAGCCCAGAAGGTTGAAAACCAAGACATCGCCTTCCGACGCCTGGATGGCATATTCGCCCAGCGCGTCGGTGATTGCAATGGTGCCGGTGCCCTGGACAGAGACCATAACTCCGCTCACGGGAGCACCGTCATCGTCCGACGTGACCGTACCCGTCACGGAGCGCACCTGTGCATTTGCTGCGAATGCTGCGCAGCAAAGCAGAATAGCAAAGATTTTTTTCATAAAAAAATTGGTTTTGGTTAGAAAATTATTTGGAAACATTAGAATCATCACTACGTTTCAGGTCGGTTTTTAGGCTGTATACTTATCTGCAAATTTAGCCCCTTATTCCCAGACGGGTGACCCCGTATTGCGCAATCATATCCTCATTTTGCGCAAAGTATTACTTTTTCGTTAAGTTTCCGCCCCACGAAAAAGCCCGCCCCGACATCGAAATCGGGACGGGCTGCTGCTCTCGGGTATGATTTGCCTGAAACCGGCTCCCGGCTCAGGATATGATCGGCATCACTTCCGCCGGTCGGCGCACGGTTCTCACAAAGCGTATGTTTTGGGTAAAGTTTGCTCTTCCTCTCGGGAAGATGCTTCCCTTTCCGGTGTATCCCGGCTTGATCGCGTCGGACACCTGCCTCGATGCTTTATCCAGCGTTTGGCGGTTCATCGAGGCGAGATATATCTCCGTTGTCTTCTGGTTGGTGTGCCCCAACCCCTCCGAGATCACCGCCAGCGGTAGTCCTTCGTTCTTTGCCACGGTTGCCCACGAGTGCCGCGCCGAGTGTGTCGAGATGTGCTTGTCAATTCCCACCATCGTGGCTATTCTCTTCAGTCGTTGATTTTGCACCCTCAGCCCGCTGGTGTATTGCAGATTGATATCTCGCGGCGAGTTTCCCGAGATGATCGGGAACAGGTAGTCGCTTCCTCGGGTTCTGATCGAGAACCAGTCCAGTATCCTTCTCAGGGTCGGGTGCACTGCCAGTTCGATCATCTGCCCCGTCTTCCGCCTCTTGTACTTCAACCGCCCGTCTCTGATGTCTCTCTTCTTCAGAGTGCACATATCCACGAAACACATTCCCCTCGCGTGATAGCAGAACAGGAACATTGCCAGCGCCTCTTGCAGCCTGCGGTCCAGATCCACTCCGTTTGTCTGCCTTTCGCTCTTGGGCAGGGTCGGATCGAGGGCGGACAAAATAGCCAGTTCTTCGGCTGTCAGGGCCAGCTTCCGGGTTGTTTGCAGTCCGGTGTACGCTCCTTGGAACGGGCTTTCGAATTGTTTAGGTATTCGGCCATCTGCCACGGCCTTATTATATATGGAGCGCAGTGTTCGCATATAGAACGAGATGGTGTTCATCGTCATTCCCTCGGCTTTGAGTTGTTGTTGGAAATCGCCGATGAGGTTTGCGCTCAGGTTTTCGAGTTTGATGTCGCTTTTTCCCAAGAACTTGATGAACCTCGTTGCAGCCGTTCTGTAGCCTCGGGCTGTTCGCCACAGTTTTTCGCGTTCCATATCGGTTGCCAGATGTTCCGTGTATGTTCCCAGGGCGTTTCCGAACATCACGGAGCGATACCTGTCCATCACTTCGTCGATTGTATACGCACCTCTTCGGGCCAACTCTTTGATGATGTTGTCGAGTCTCATCGTGTCGCAGTGCATAGCGCTCTGATACTCCATCAGTTGTTGCGACCGTTCGCTGTGGCCGTATGGCATCATAATTCGCCTTCCCGCGGGGTCCCATTCGTCGGGGTATACCCAGTAGTCGGTGGTTACACTTCGCGATTCGCCTCCGTGAACCACCCTTAGATACAGTCGTCCCCCTTTGCGATCTTTCCGGGTAGTAGGCCGGAAACAAAAGCCATAGCTTGTCATAATTTTCTGAAGTTTTTTTACCTAACAGTCTGCAAGGTACTAAGTTTTATTGGAAAAACGACATCTTCGGCCCGAAAATTGCAATATTTTGGCTAAATTTGTCAAAAAAGGAGGATTTTGTTATGGGATTTGTACAGGAATTCAAGGCTTTCGCGCTCAAGGGGAACGTGATGGATATGGCCGTCGGTGTGATCATCGGGGGCGCTTTTCAGAAGATCATCTCTTCGGTTGTGTCGGACGTTATAATGCCCCCGGTGGGTATGTTGCTCGGTAAGGAGGACTTTTCGAACCTCGCCGTCACGCTCAATCCCCACGCCGTTGCCGCCGGTGCCGAGCCTGTGTTGTGGCGCCTCGGGGCATTCGTTCAGACTTGCGTCGATTTTTTGATCCTTGCTCTGTGCGTGTTCCTTCTCGTGAAGGCTATCAATATGTTGCACCACAAGAAGGCGGCCGAGCCCGTCGCTCCTTCGAAGGAGGAGACTCTGCTCACCGAGATTCGCGACCTGTTGAAGAAGAAATAGTTCAGATCATCACCGAGTTCACCGACCCGATGTTCAGTAGTGCGACTACATCGGCTGCTCTCGAACACCACCCCAGCGCCCGGCGGCCCGTTCCGTCGGGTAGCGGGCTTGAGATATCCCACAGCAAACGCGCATAGCGTTGATCGGGTAATTCTTCAGGCTTGAAAGGAAAAAGTATCGCTCCCGCGGCATCGTCGTGCCTGGCCAGATGTATGTTGACCAGCATCGTGTTCCCGTCCGCCGTTCCCGTCGCTCTCAGCCTTCGCGCCAGTTCCCTCACTTCTTCCGCGGTTCCGTCCGATGCTTCGCCGTCCGTTATATTAATAATGGTAGGGGGATAGGACTCCGCGTGCCCCGGCTGCTTGCACCACCGCTCCACCATCCTGAGCGCCTCCCTTAGCGCCCCACACATCGGCGTCGGGCCCGCTGCCTGCTCCGGGATCCAGACGTTGTGCTCGGTCACTGCGATCACGCTGCGTCCCGAAGGAAGAGTCCTCTCGCGGACGACCTTTTCGCGGCGCACTCCCGAGGCGGCAAGGCGCGAGGGGG
>QMCD01000514.1_pt1 | contig 27192 bp, 27 predicted proteins | sample 1821841 | NCBI WGS metagenome assembly QMCD01 (sample SAMN01991225, study PRJNA193472) | Termite gut metagenome, whole genome shotgun sequencing project. | isolation source: worker | host: Macrotermes natalensis | reverse complement strand
TTCAAACGCCGATGAATAAAGGGATACAGAGAAAAAAGTGAGGGGTGAGGGTAGAATCGCTCGAAACCCTGGGAGGGAGAATTCGTCTCGTGGGACGAAAAATTTCATCTCGTGAGACGAATGAAACCGTCCCGTGGGATGAAAAAAATCGTCCCACGGGACGAATGAATGTATTTGCCGCTATGAATAATGCAGGCTAACTTCCGCACTATGAATAATGCAGGCTAACTTCCGCACTGTGAATAATGCAGGCTCTATCACACACTATCTGCTCCGTATCAAGTCCGTACCAACTCCGTACCAAAGTCGTATAAGGGTACCTTTATACGGAGCGGGTACGGAGTTGGTAATGCTTTGACACGGCCCTGGTACGGAGATAACTCCATTAACTCCTGATTCGCATTAATAACTGAGTCTACTTCAAAAAGTCTTTTTGTTAGAAATTAACGTCCTATTGACACTTCTGAAAGGGGGTGAAAGCACTAAAATGTACTTTTTGAAGTGAACTCATAACTAAATTTGAAGAAAGCGCAAAGCTAACAAGAACAAAGAAAAAGGAAAAGACCGTACTATGCCGAATGCTTACATTGAATCACAGATGTTTAAACACCTGTGACTTAATACGATAGATAGATTAGGAAACAAATATTCGTCCGGTCAACAGAAGTCCGGGGCAATGCGAGGTGTGAAAGCGGTGAACCCTTGAAAAGGGCGCTTTTTACAGAGTGCTTTCACCCGTTATATGCCATGAATAAGGAGGATACATGGGGTATGTGAAGGTTGTGAACCTCGAAAATAATCCCATTAGTATGAGGTGGAAGAGTTCGGCGAAACTCCAGCCGTGTTTGCTGCGAAGTACAGGAAGAAGGAGTAGCGTATCAGCCGGATTTTAAACAGGCTTTTTATTCTCTTACATCTGCCCCCCACATCAATTTGTTGCGGAGCGTGTCGAAGAAGACGTGATTGAAGCGTTTGATTACTTTAATGCTATAATCGGCACGTGAAATTTTCAGCCGGGTGGTTTCTTTGCATGATTCGCTGCGTCCGTCGATAGCGACCAGGAAATTATGACTGCGGCTTTCTACATCAAGTGTAATTTCCCAATCATCGCAAATAACGATGGGACGCACATTGAGACTGTGCGGCGCTACAGGAGTAATGGCTATGGTTTTGCTATGCGGCACAATGACGGGGCCACCCACGCTGAGAGAGTAGGCCGTGGAACCGGTAGGAGTGGATATGACCAAACCGTCAGCCTGATAGGTGGTGAGATGGGCGCCGTTAATGGCGGTATGGATGCTGATCATGGAAGAACTGTCGCGCTTCAGGATTGCAATTTCATTGAGTGCATAAGGGGATTTCATTAAGTTCCCGTCGTCGCAGTTCAATTGCAGGACGCTGCGTTCTTCCACCTTATAATGATTATTATAAATTTCATCGAAAGTCTCTTCCATTTCTTCCGGAGAGATGTCTGCCAGGAAGCCCAGACGCCCCGTATTGATACCCAAAATGGGAATATTCTTTTTGCCTACCCGGCTCGCCGCTCTCAGAAATGTACCGTCACCGCCGATGCAGATAACCATGTCGGCGGTAAAATCGTCTCCGTCAAATAATTCGGCGGAAGAGATACTTAGATGCAAATCAGAAACCAGGAAATTATAGAATTCCCTGCAAATGCAAAGCTGGGCGTTGTGTTGTTCCAGTAAATGGAATAAGGTTTCAGCATGCTTTGATTTTTTAGCTTGATAAGTATTTCCAAATATGGCAAATTTCATTGTCCGTACTTTCTTAATGAAATGCAAATATGGCATTTTTTTCTCAGAACGATACCAATGTATCGCTATTATTTGTACTTTTGTCCCAAAGTATAACTACAATTATGACTAAATTAAGCGTAAATATAAATAAGATTGCAACACTGCGTAATGCTCGCGGAGGTGATGTACCCAATGTTGTGAAAGTGGCGCTGGATTGTGAAAGCTTTGGGGCGGATGGTATTACGGTACATCCTCGCCCGGATGAAAGGCACATTCGCCGGAGTGATGTGTACGGACTTCGTCCGTTGCTCCGTACGGAATTTAACATAGAGGGGTATCCTGCTCCTGAATTTATAGACCTGGTATTGAAAGTAAAGCCTCACCAGGTTACGTTAGTGCCCGATAGTCCTGAACAACTGACTTCCAATTCCGGCTGGGATACCAAAAAGAACCTGGAATTTCTGACTGAGGTGCTGGAGGCATTTAAGAATGCGGGTGTCCGTACCTCTGTGTTTGTTTCTGCCGATGCGGAAATGATAGAGTATGCCGCCAAAGCGGGAACCGACCGTGTGGAACTTTATACCGAACCGTATGCGACAGCTTATCCGCAGAATAAAGAAGCGGCCGTAGCTCCTTTTGTAGAGGCTGCCAAGGTGGCGCGCTGTTTGGGGCTGGGATTGAACGCCGGGCATGATTTGAGTTTGGTGAATTTGAATTATTTATATCAAAACATTCCGTGGATGGATGAAGTCTCCATAGGGCATTCATTGGTAGCCGATGCTTTGTATCTGGGATTGGAACGGACTATCCGGGAATATAAAAACTGTCTTCGTTGATGAATATGATGTTGTTACTGGCCCAAGTGGCTCCGGCGCTGACCGATTCTATTGCAGGTGCCAATCCGGTATTGACCCAGGTAGTTGCTCCCGAGGAAATGAACTTGTGGAGTATGACTATCAAGGGCGGCTGGATTATGATTGTTCTTGGACTGTTGTCCATTCTTTGTTTCTACATTCTGTTTGAACGTATCTATGTCATCCGGAAGGCGGGAAAAGAAGACCCGATGTTTATGGATAGGATAAAAGACTATATCCTGGATGGAGAGATAAAGGCTGCGGTTGCTTATTGCCGCAGTGCGAATACTCCGTCGGCGCGGATGATTGAGAAGGGTATCAGTCGGTTAGGGCGTCCGGTAAACGATGTGCAGGTTGCGATTGAAAATGTAGGAAACATTGAAGTGGCTAAACTGGAGAAAGGGCTTACGATTATGGCGACTATTTCCGGCGGAGCGCCGATGATTGGTTTCCTTGGTACGGTAACCGGTATGGTGCGGGCTTTTTTTGAAATGGCTAACGCCGGCAACAATATTGATATTACTCTGCTTTCGGGAGGTATTTACGAAGCTATGATTACTACGGTCGGCGGTCTGGTTGTAGGTATTATTGCCATGTTTGCCTATAATTATCTGGTGACACTGGTAGACGGTGTGGTTAACAAGATGGAGGCTAAGACAATGGCGTTTATGGACCTCTTGAATGAACCTGCAAAATAATATTAACCATTAAATATTCAAAGCGTGCTAAAGCGTAGAGCTAAAATATCGCCCAATTTCAGTATGGCATCCATGACGGACGTCATCTTCCTGTTGCTGATCTTTTTTATGATTACTTCTACGGTCGTGTCGCCCAATGCTATCAAGGTGTTGCTTCCGCAGGGAAAACAGCAAACGTCCGCCAAACCGTTGACAAGGGTTATTATTGATAAGGAACTGAATTTTTACGCAGCTTTCGGGAATGATAAGGAACAGGCGATTTCTCCGGAAGAGTTGACTCCTTTCCTGCAGTCGTGCGCTGCGAAAGAGCCGGAGATGTATGTGGCGCTTTATGCCGACGAAGCCGTGCCTTACCGGGAGATTGTGAAAGTGCTGAATATTGCTAATGAGAATAAATTCAAGATGGTGCTGGCTACGCGTCTGCCGGAGGGAAAAGGGAAGTGATGCCTATGGATATAAGCGTGAAGATAACTATTCTTTTTGAATAAATCACTTTTTAGTGAATATCTAAGGGTGAAAGTGTTATATTTGCAACATAACTATGTAGTATGCGAGTTGAATTTGAAAAGCAGTATTTGTTAGATCTCTATAAAAGAGGTAAGATATCTGATAAAAAGCACCGATTTCAACCAGAAGTAATAAAAGGTTATGTACGAGCTATTTATCGATTGCAAGAGGCGAATGCTTTAGAGGACTTGTACAAATACAACTCTCTTAACTATGAAGTATTGCGTGGTGATAAAGAAGGTATTCATTCTATTCGGGTAAATTTGCAATACAGGATAGAATTTACTGTTACTGTTATCTGTGGTGAAGAAGCCATAACCATTTGTAACATTATTGAATTGTCGAATCATTATAAGTAGTATTATGACATCAGTACATACAGGAAAGGTTGAACCATTTTACCCGATACATCCGGGTGAAATACTAAAAGAAGAAATAGACTTTCGTGGCATTTCTCAAAAGAAACTTGCCGGACAGATGGGGGTTGCTTACTCTTATCTCAATGAGGTGCTGAATTGCAAACGTCCGGTGAATACCGATTTCGCATTGCGTATTGAGGCTGCATTGGGTTTAGAACCGACAGCACTACTCAATATGCAGACGCGATATAATATGCAGATGGCTAAAAAGGATACAAAACTGACTAAATGTCTTGCTGAAATCCGTAAAGCAGTGGCAGTTGCTTTTTAGTGTGAAATCATGGTATTTCTCAATTAGCATTTAATGTGATAAGAAAATAATTATGCTCAATTACAGAAATCATAAAATGAAATAGAGTGAATCCGAAGAAGAAAGGCAAATATATAGGAATACTGGGCGCTCTGCTGGTGCATGTGGGGCTTATACTCCTTTTGATACTGGTTGGTTTTACTTTACCTGAACGACCGGAAGAGGATGGTGTGCCGGTGATGCTGGGGGAAGTGCCTGATGCCTTAGGAAGCGCCGACCCTTCTTTGGTAAAAGTAGATGTGTTGCCGGAAACTGTTACTCCTGAGGTGGAGGATGCGGTGGATCAGGAGATGATTACCCAGGAAGATGAAGAAACCGTGGCAATCAAACCGAAAGCGGAAACCAAAAAAGAAGAGGTGAAAAAGCCGGAAAAGACCGAAGCCGAGAAAGCGGAAGAAGCCCGGAAACTGGCGGAAGCCAAAGCCGAACAGGAGCGCAGGGAAATGGAAGAAGCTGCGAGCAAGCGGGTAGCAGGTGCATTCGGGAGAGGAGCGCAGATGGGAAACAAAGGTGAGACCGAAGGACAAGGTATTCAGGGAAGCCAGACCGGGGATGTGCCCGCCGCAACATCGGGCGGAATCGGTGGATATGGAACTTTTGATCTTGGAGGGCGTTCTTTAGGAGAAGGTGGGTTACCAAGACCGGTATATAATGTGCCGGACGAAGGAAAGGTGGTTGTTACCATTACCGTGAATCCTGCGGGGCATGTGATTGCTACCGGTATTAACCGGCAAACCAATACTGTAAACTCTACGTTACGGAAAGCTGCTGAGGATGCCGCTAAGAAGGCGCGTTTTAATGCCGTAAGCGGCTTGAATAATCAAACAGGGACAATAACATATAACTTTAAATTAAAATAAAAGGAGAATAATTATGGGAACGGTTTATGTCTTTTTTGCAGACGGATTTGAAGAAATAGAAGCATTCACCTCTGTGGATGTGATGAGGCGTGCAGGCTTGAATGTGGAAATGGTATCTGTAACTCCTGATGAAATAGTGACGGGAGCGCATGACGTACCGGTACTTTGTGATAAGAATATTGCAAACTGCGACTTCTATGACGCAGACTTAATACTTTTGCCCGGAGGTATGCCGGGAGCCGCTACTTTGGAGAAGTGTCCGGAACTTCGTAAACTTGTGTTGGCGTTTGCGGAAAAGAATAAGCCCATTGCTGCAATTTGTGCCGCTCCTATGATATTGGGTAAACTTGGTTTGCTGAAAGGACGCAAGGCCACTTGTTATCCGGACTTTGAACAATATCTGGAAGGTGCGGAATGTACCGGAGCGCCGGTAGAAAGGGATGGCAATATCGTAACCGGTAAAGGTCCGGGTGCGGCTATGGGATTTGCTTTGACCGTAGTAGACATGATGCTTGGCGAAGAAAAAGTGCAGGAATTGAAAGAGGCAATGTGCGTGCTTTGATTGATCGCTGCTTTGTTGGTTCATGTTTGATCTCACCTCTCGTGATATAAAATATTTGTCGGGTGTGGGGCCGCAACGCGCCTCCGTGCTTAATAAGGAACTGGGAATTTATTCTCTGCATGATTTATTGTATTATTTCCCGTATAAATACGTGGATCGCAGCCGTATCTATTATATCCATGAGATTGACGGTACGATGCCTTACATTCAACTTAAAGGTGAAATTCTTGGTTTTGAAACAGTAGGGGAAGGACGTCAGAGGCGACTGATTGCTCATTTCTCGGATGGCACAGGAGTAATTGATTTAGTCTGGTTTCAAGGTATTAAATTTCTGGTTGGAAAATACAAGGCGCATAAAGAATATATTGTATTTGGTAAGCCCAGCGTATTTAATGGGCGGATAAACATAGCCCATCCGGATATTGATGATGTGTCGGAACTGAAACTTTCGGCAATGGGGCTGCAACCTTATTATAACACGACGGAGAAGATGAAACGGAGTTTTCTCAATTCCCATGCTATTGAGAAGATGATGGAAATTGTGATACAGCAACTTCGTGAACCGTTACCGGAGACACTTTCTCCCGGTATTTTAGCAGAACACTTCCTGATGCCGTTGACGGAGGCTTTGATGAATATTCATTTTCCGGCAACTCCGGAACAGCTTCGCAAAGCACAGTACCGGTTGAAGTTCGAGGAACTTTTCTACATACAGTTGAATATTCTACGTTATGCCAAAGACCGGCAACGGAAATACCGGGGATATGTGTTTGAAACGGTAGGAGAGGTTTTCAATACTTTCTATACCCGGAATCTGCCTTTTGAATTAACGGGCGCACAGAAACGCGTATTGAAGGAGATTCGCCGGGATATGGGCGGCGGCAGGCAGATGAATCGTTTATTGCAGGGAGACGTAGGCAGCGGGAAAACATTGGTGGCGTTGATGAGTATGCTGATAGCTTTGGATAATGGTTATCAGGCTTGTATGATGGCTCCCACGGAAATATTGGCCAATCAGCATTACGAAACAATCCGTGAGTTATTATATGGAATGGACGTGCGGGTGGAGTTGCTGACGGGTTCCGTGAAAGGGAAAAAGAGAGAAGCTATTCTCGCCGGTTTATTAACGAAAGATGTCCGCATTCTTATCGGTACTCATGCGGTAATAGAAGATACAGTGAATTTTTCTTCTCTGGGACTCGTAGTAATAGATGAACAGCACCGTTTCGGCGTAGCGCAACGCGCACGCTTGTGGACGAAAAATGCCCAGCCTCCTCATGTGTTGGTCATGACCGCCACTCCTATTCCGCGCACTTTGGCGATGACTCTGTATGGCGATCTGGATGTCTCCGTCATTGATGAACTGCCTCCGGGACGTAAGCCTATCGTTACCATCCATAAGTATGATGCTCACCGGGTAAGCCTGTACCAGTTTATCCATAAACAGATTGCGGAAGGCAGGCAGGTTTATATCGTCTATCCGTTGATTAAGGAGAGTGAGAAAATTGACCTTAAGAACCTGGAAGAAGGTTATCTGCATATTTGTGAAGAGTTTCCCGAATGTAAGGTCTGTAAAGTGCACGGCAAAATGAAAACTGCCGAGAAAGATGCGCAGATGCGACTTTTTGTTTCGGGAGAAGCGCAGATAATGGTAGCGACTACGGTTATTGAGGTAGGAGTGAATGTTCCGAATGCTTCCGTGATGGTGATAGAGAATGCCGAACGGTTCGGCTTATCGCAGCTTCACCAATTGCGTGGTCGTGTAGGTCGTGGAGCGGAACAATCTTACTGTATTTTAGTAACCGGATATAAATTGCTTGAAGAAACCCGGAAACGGTTGGAAATTATGGTGCGTACCAACGATGGGTTTGAAATTGCGGAAGCAGACTTGAAATTGCGTGGCCCCGGTGATCTGGAAGGTACCCAGCAAAGCGGTGTTGCTTTCGACCTGAAGATTGCCGATATTGCACGTGATGGACAGTTGCTGCAATATGTGCGAGACGTGGCAGTAACAATTGTGGATGCTGACCCTACGGGCGTACGGCCGGAAAATGAAATCTTGTGGCGACAGTTGAAGGCATTGCGCAAAACGAACGTTAACTGGGCTTCCATTAGTTGAATACTGGTTAAATATGCAGTTTATTTGTATTTTATGTTGTTAAACATGTTTTCTCCTATCTATCATATTTACAGGTAGTTATGAGCTTTTTGAATCTTCATTTTCTTATCTTTCATTAAAAAATGGTTAAGAACTGACTCTACGTTTCGGAGGAAAATGCTACCTTTGAGAGAATTTTTTTAATAATCTGGTATTCGAAAACAAACAAAAGGTTTGTTGAGCACGGAGATGCTTGCAACCGGATATCAAAACAAATGACGAAACAGAATGAATGTAAATTGCATAAAAACGATTTTAATAGCTGCGATGGCAATGGTCAGTCTGAGTTCTTTCTCTCAAGACCTGATTGCCCGTCAGGCGCCTATCGACAAAAAACTTAAAAGTGTTGATTCGCTGGTTTTGCAAAGGCAGATACGTGCGGAACAATCCGCTTATCCCGGTCTTAGCTTATACCCGGATTGGAATAATGACCACAAGCTGTCTTATGGTGATGTTATAGTACCGGAAAGTTATAACATAGATTTGACCTCTTTCTGTATGCCCACTACGAATACGAGGATTACCGATATATTCGGCTATCGTCCCCGAAGACGCAGAATACATAACGGATTGGATATTAAAGTATTTGTAGGAGATACGATTCGTGCAGCTTTTGACGGTAAGGTACGTGTAGTCAGGGATGAGGGACGGCGTCGCGGATATGGCAAGTATATCGTTGTTCGTCATGATAATGGACTGGAAACAGTCTATGCACACTTGTCTAAACAGATTGTAGAGGTTAATGAGTTGGTAAAAGCCGGAGAACCTATTGGTTTGGGTGGCAATACCGGACGTTCTACCGGTTCGCATCTGCACTTTGAAACCCGCTTCCTCGGAGTTCCGCTTAATCCGGCTTTAATGTTCGACTTTGCAAAGCAAGATATTGTTGCCGACCATTATGCATTCACTAAGACCAAGACTTCTAAAGGTACATCACGTAGTATGGCTTCCGGAGAAGGCTTGTTCTATAAAGTGAAGAAAGGGGATACACTGTCCAGGATTGCTTCCCGTCAGGGGGTATCTGTTAACCGGCTTTGCCAGTTGAATCGTATTACCCGGAAAACTATTTTACGTCCGGGGCAAGTGTTACGTTGCTCGTAGGATTGTTGATAACATGATAAAGGAAGGAGGCACTTTAATATAATTTAGAGTGCCTCCTTTCCTTTTTTCTTTAATTATTCATACCTTTGCAACAAAATGTAAAGATAGGTATCAGCATAATCAAAGGAAATGAAAGATACTATGCAACAATTTGAACATGTCATTACAGTTTGTCGTGATTTGTTCTCCAAGAAACTTCATGATTACGGTTCGGCATGGCGTATTCTCCGTCCGGCTTCCGTAACAGATCAGATATTCATTAAAGCCAATCGCATCAGAAGTATTGAAACCAAAGGAGTGACGTTGGTGGATGAAGGGATACGTTCCGAATTCATCGCGATAGTCAACTATGGCATTATCGGATTGATACAGTTGGAATTGGGATATGCCGAATCGGCGGATATCACGAATGAGCAAGCACTGGCATTGTATGATAAATATGCCAGGACTTCTTTGGAGTTGATGCTCGCTAAGAACCATGACTATGATGAGGCATGGCGTAGTATGCGTATCAGTTCCTATACGGATTTGATACTGATGAAAATTTACCGTACCAAGCAGATTGAGAGTTTGGCAGGACAGACCTTGGTTTCGGAAGGAATAGATGCTAACTACATGGATATGATTAATTATTCCGTATTCGGTTTGATCAAGATTGAATTTGAGGACTAAGCAGGAACATATTATCTGGAAAAGCTGGGTGAACATTTGCCGTTTCTTATTGGCGGTACTGTTTACCTTCTCCGGTTTTGTGAAAGCGGTCGATCCGTTAGGGTTCTTTTATAAAATCCAGGATTACCTGACTGCTTTCGGGATAGTTTCGTGGTTTCCGTCTTACCTGTTGATGTTGTTTGCCATTGCACTGCCGGCAGTGGAATTTTCGGTAGGTATCCTCCTGTTTTTCGGTGTACGTCGTAAGTCTTCCACTACAATGGCATTGTTGCTGATGGTTGTGATGACGCCTTTGACGTTATATCTGGCTTTGACTAATCCGGTTTCTGATTGCGGGTGCTTCGGTGATGCCTGGATATTGACCAATTGGGAAACATTCGGTAAGAATGTAGTATTGCTGATTGCAGCGATATCGGTTTTTAAAGAACAAGAACTGATTACCCGCTTTATTACACCCAAAATGGAATGGATGGTTTCTATGTACACTTTCTTGTTTGTATTTGTGCTTTCGTTTTATTGCCTGAATAATTTGCCCGTTCTTGACTTCCGCCCTTATGAAATAGGGAAGAATATCAAAGCGGGGATGGAGATACCGGAAGGGGCGCAACCAAGTGAGTTTGAAAGTCATTTCATTCTGGAGAAAGACGGAAAGAAGCAAGAATTCACATTGGAGAATTATCCGGACAGTACGTGGACGTTTGTTGAAGCGCGTACAGTGTTGAAGAAAAAAGGCTATGAACCTCCTATACATGATTTCTCGATTGTAAGTATGGAAACAGGGGAGGACTTGACAGACGGCATTTTATCTGATAAAGGATATACATTTCTGTTGGTTGTCCATCGTATAGAAGAAACTGATGACAGTAATATAGACCTTATCAACGAAATATACGATTATAGTGTAGAACATGGATATGGTTTTTATGCTTTGACTTCCTCGCCGGAGGAACAGATAGAATTGTGGCGTGACAGAACCGGAGCGGAATATCCTTTCTGCCAGATGGATGACATTACTTTAAAGACCATAATCCGTTCTAATCCGGGGCTGATGCTGATAAAGGAAGGTACCATTCTGAATAAGTGGAGCGATAATCGCTTGCCGGATGAATATGTGTTGACAGATAGTCTGGACAAGTTGTCGCTTGGTCAACAAAAACAAGTAAATGATTTACGTACAATCGGATATATGCTTTTATGGTTTATCGTTCCTTTGCTGATAATTATCGGGGTTGATATCCTGGTGGTTAGGCGCAGAGAGAAGAGAGGAAAGGCGCTGAATGATAATGCGATAAATAATAAAGTTCCCGAATGAATAAGCGGTAAATGATAAGGTATAAGTGATAAGGCACTGAATGATTTGCCGTAACAGTAGATATATTAACCCTTTTAATAAATAAGAAAACAAAATGAGAAAAAACATTGTTGCAGGAAACTGGAAAATGAACAAAACCCTTCAGGAGGGTATTGAACTTGCAAAGGAACTGAATGAAGTATTGGCTAACGAAAAGCCTAATTGTGATGTTGTTATCTGTACTCCGTTTATTCATCTGGCGTCAGTTACTCCGTTGGTGGATTCCGCCAAGATTGGTGTAGGCGCCGAAAACTGTGCAGATAAAGAATCCGGTGCTTATACCGGTGAAGTTTCGGCTGCTATGGTTGCTTCGACAGGTGCTAAATATGTGATTCTGGGTCACTCTGAACGTCGTGCTTATTATGGTGAGACAGTAGAAATTCTGGAAGAGAAGGTTAAATTGGCTTTGGCTAACGGTTTGACTCCTATATTCTGTATCGGTGAAGTTTTGGAAGAGCGCGAAGCTGAAAAGCAAAATGAAGTGGTTGCCGCCCAGTTGGCTTCTGTTTTCTCTCTGTCTGCCGAAGATTACTCTAAGATTGTGTTGGCTTACGAGCCGGTTTGGGCTATCGGTACAGGCAAGACTGCTACTCCGGATCAGGCACAGGAAATCCATGCATTCATCCGTTCGCTTGTTGCTGAAAAGTATGGTAAGGAAATTGCCGACAACTGTTCTATTCTTTATGGCGGTAGCGCTAAGCCGTCTAATGCAAAGGAATTGTTTGCTAATCCTGACGTTGATGGTGGTTTGATTGGTGGCGCTGCACTGAAGGTTGCTGATTTCAAGGGTATCATTGACGCTTTTAATTAATTAAGTTGAAAGTTGAGAATTGAAAGTTGAAAATTAGGGATAGCCGTATAGTCGCATGTTTTGTTGCGGATTATGAAAGCATAGCTAATTTTCAACTCTTAATTCTCAACTCTCAATTTTCAACTCTCAATTTATTATGAAAAGGTTTGGTTTACTTTTAATTGCATGTTTTGCATTTGCTGTTTTTGTTTCGGCTCAGGGCATTGTGCAGAGTTTAGAGCGTAATGCACCGGGGCAAGGAAGGGTGAGTATTCATCAGGATGCCCGTATAGCGGCATTGATAGGCTCGGATATTTCTTCCGGAACGGTGATTAAGAGTTCCGGTTACCGTGTACAAGTATATGTCGGGAATAATACCAGTAGCGCCAAGAATGAAGCTCGTGCGGTAGGTTCGCGCATTAAGGAATATTTTCCGGAGCTTCCGGTTTATACCTCTTTCAATTCTCCACGCTGGTTGTGCCGTGTAGGAGATTTCCGTAGTATTGAAGAAGCTGATGCTACGATGCGCCAGTTGCGTAATACGGGAGTATTTAAAGAAGTCTCTATTGTGAAAGAGCAGATAAATATTCCTTTATAAAATTACTTAAAAGCATGTTAGGAAAAGAAGAAATCGTATCTCCTGCGTTGGACGAGCTGAAAGATCATTATCATCGTATTATCACTTTACTGGGTGAAGACGCCGAGCGAGAAGGATTATTGAAGACACCGGAACGGATAGCGAAAGCTATGTTAAGTCTTACCAAGGGTTACCACATGGATCCTCATGAAGTGCTTCGTTCCGCCAAGTTCAAAGAAGAATATAGTCAGATGGTGATTGTGAAAGACATTGATTTCTTTTCCCTTTGTGAGCATCACATGCTTCCGTTCTACGGGAAAGCACATGTGGCCTATATTCCTAACGGCTATATTACAGGCTTGAGTAAGATTGCCCGCGTGGTGGATATTTTCTCCCATCGTTTGCAGGTGCAGGAACGTATGACACTCCAGATTAAAGAGTGCATACAGGAAACACTGAACCCTTTGGGCGTGATGGTGGTTGTGGAGGCGAAGCACATGTGCATGCAGATGCGTGGAGTCGAAAAGCAAAATTCCGTTACGACTACTTCCGATTTTACAGGAGCCTTCAATCAGGCGAAGACACGTGAGGAGTTTATGAACCTCATTCGCCAGAATTCATCACTTCCATAAAGTTGAAAAATCGATTTTCTCTGCCATCTGCAACGGGTATTATCCTGATACCGTCTCCACATAATCGTCTGTCACTTACCGAGTTACTTTATATGTTCACCCGGAATATCCGGTGCATGAGTTAAGTCTCTCCTTTCTAACGTAGAAGTTGTTTTTTACCCGTTCAGCACAACCCGGTCTCCCAACTTTTTTGCCATAAGACGTTGGGATTCCCGCAGTTCGGCGTAGCGTTTCATGATAGAATTACAGCGTTCTTCGTCATTGACCACGGCAGGGTCTTGCAGGGCATGCATGATGTGTTTTATTTCTTCATTGACGATAGCGAACTTGAAACTATTCACCAATGAAAGCACTAACTCAAAAAGACGCTCTTCGTCGGTCACTAACTTTTGGGCTTTGGAGTGATACTTGCTCAGTTGGTATCGGTCGGCGATTAATTCAGCGCTTAGTCTGCTGATAACAGGGTCGGGATGCGCCAGGAAATACTTTTCGGCAATGAATCCCTCATTGTGTATATGCTCTATCGCTTCCGTTAGTATCTGCCTGTGCAGCGGGCTGTGGAAAGACAGTTCATCCCTTCTCAAGTCGCTGATTATGAGTTCTATTACCGTAACGGGAATCTCATTTCCTGCCTCATCGAGAATCTTACATATTATTTTCTCTCCGTAGCGTACTATAATTTGCAGGATAAGGTGCTCGTATTCGTAGAATTCCTGCCCTTCTTTTCCTCCCTGCGGGATATAAGAAACGTATTCGGTGACTTCCGGTGGAAATGGTGTACCGCCATCGGGCATTTGCATTTCCCCATCCGCAGGATAGGGAGGCATATCTTCAGGATAAGGTGGTTGCACGCCATCGGGAAGCGGCGCCTGTGCGGCATTGTTTTTTCTTATTTCCCTGTTCCTTTGTTCAGCCTGCTTCTCTGCCTGCGTTTCGCGCCGTCTGGCAACTTCCGAAACCAACAACTTGTCTTCTACGTGCAACAACTGACTGCACTCCTTAATATATACATCGCGGAAAATGGCTTCGGGAATAACCGATATACTTTGCACAAGGTTATTGATTAATTCAGCACGCTTTACAGGGTCTTTTCCCGCATCTTCCAACAAGAGGTTCGTCTTGAAACGTATGAAGTCCGTTTCATTATCCTGTATAAACTTTTGGAAGTCGGTAGTGTTATGCTTTCGCGCAAAGGAGTCCGGGTCTTCTCCGTCCGGAAGGAGACAGACTTTGATATTCATTCCTTCCTCCAATAGCATATCTATACCCCGGAGCGAAGCTTTGATGCCGGCTACGTCACCGTCGTAGAGCACGGTGATATGGTTGGTGAAACGATGGATGAGCTTGATTTGTCCCGGTGTCAGAGCCGTACCAGAGGATGCAACTACGTTTTCTACTCCCGCCTGATGCATGGAAATAACGTCTGTGTAACCTTCTACCAGGAAGCAACGGTCTTGCTTCACAATGGCCTGCTTGGCAAAGTAGATACCGTAAAGTTCATTGCTCTTATGGTAGATCTCGGACTCCGGTGAGTTGACATACTTTACCTTGACACCTTTCGTAGCATTGCTGAGTACACGTCCGCCGAAAGCAACTACTTTACCGGAAAGCGTATGTACCGGAAAGATAACCCGTCCCCAGAAGCGGTCGCGCAGGCGATGATCGTCCGTTTCGTAACAAAGCCCTGTCTTTATCAGATAGTCTTTCTTGAACCCTTTCCTGATGGCTTCCTGCGACATAGCGTCATGGCTTTCGGTACAATAGCCCAGTTGGAACTTCTCGATGATGTCGTCCCGGAACCCACGCTGGCGGAAATAAGCCATGCCGATACTACGCCCATCTGCATGGTTTTTAAGAATGTTCTGGAAATAGTCGCGTGCGAAATTGTTCACAATAAACAAGCTCTCACGCTCGCTTTGCATCAGCTTCTCTTCACTGGACAGTTCACGCTCCTTGATTTCAATGCCGTATTTCTTTGCCAGATATTTCAGAGCTTCAGGGTAGCTCATTTGCTCGTGTTCCATGATGAAATGTACCGCATTGCCCCCCTTGCCACAGGCGAAACACTTGCATAAGCCCTTGGCGGGCGATACATAGAAAGAGGGAGTTTTATCATCATGAAACGGACACAAGCCTACGTAATTTACACCACGTCTGCGCAGAGTAACGAAGTCTGATACGATATCCACAATCTGTGTGGCATCCAGAATTCTGTCTATGGTGGGTTGGTCTATCATTGGATAGTTGGTTTACGGGTGCAAAGATACAAAATGTGCATTACAGAACACAAGAAGAGACGAAGTTTTCCCGTTATTTCATTGATGCCGGATATTATATTATTACGATTTGTTTTGATGTTATACAGATAAGGTAAATGAGGAAATTTTAGCTCCACGTTTTTAAACGAATTCTATTTTATAGGATATTTGTTTTGTATAATTCCATATTCCAAAAGAACACCCTATATTTGCATCAAATAAGAGATATGAGAATTGTATCACATAAGAAGCTAAAAGAGTTCTACGAAACAAAAGGTTATGAAGATTCGCGCATAGCCTTAGAGCGTTGGTATGATATAGCCGAAAAAGCAGAATGGAAAAATTTATCTGATATAAAAGTCGATTTTCCTTCTGTTGATTACGTAGGTAATCAACACTATGTTTTCAATATAAGAGGCAACAAATACCGATTGGTTGTGGTTGTTAAATTTACGGTGGGATACATCTTCATTCGCTGGGTGGGTACTCATAAAGATTACGATAAAATAGATTGTTCAACCATTTGGAGATACAGGATATGAATAAAGTAACGAAAGAACAATATGAATTTGCGTTGGAAAAAGTGGAAGAGCTTCTTCCATTGGTTGATGACAATACCCCTGCAAATGATAAGCGTGCAGTGGAACTTACCGTTATGTCAGATATAGTCATTGCGTACGAAAAGGAACATTATCCTGTTGAAAAGCTAACAGTTGCTGAATTGATAGAACTATCCCTTGAAGAAAAAGGAATGAGTCAGAAACAACTTGCCGGTGAAATTGGAATAAGTCCTTCACGAGTGAATGATTATATTGCCGGTCGTTCTGAACCTACCTTAAAAATTGCCCGGTTGCTTTGCCGAGTATTGAATATACCACCTGCTGCCATGTTGGGTTTTTAAGGAAATCGTTTTTTAATGTAAGACAAAGAGAAGTCCGTTCCAGTGATTATTGGAACGGACTTTGTTATTCAGGGAACCTTATTTAATCTTTTCCCTGATTTTCGTCAGATACTGCTTCATCCCTTCCGCATCTTTCGTACTGATAATCTCAAGCAGATTCTTCAATTCCAGGCGGATATTCTCTACCTGCGAAGGTGTGCGAGGGTTAAACAGGATTTCCTGCAACAGATAATCATCTTCATTCAGCAGTCCTTTGGCTATTGCCATGTGTTTCTTGAATGTAGTACCCGGCGCTTCCTGATGTTTCATTACCGCTGCAAAGACGAATGTGGAAACAAAAGGAATGGACAATGAATAGGCTACGGTTTCGTCGTGTTCCTCGAATGTGTATTCAAAGATGTTCAGACGCAGGGTTTGGTAAAGGTCTTTGAAGAAGACTTTTCCTAAATGGTCTCCTTCACTGATGATAATGGCATTCTCGCTGCTCAGATTGCTGAGGCTGGCAAACGTAGGACCAAACATCGGGTGAGTCGATACATAGCGGAATCCACTCTCTTCATAGAATTTCTTTAACCCTGTTTTTACGGAGGCAATATCGCTGATGATACAGTCTTTAGGCAGTACAGGCAATACTTTACGAAAAGCATCCAACGTATATTTCACCGTAGCGGCATTAATCACCAACTCCGGTTCAAACTCCTTAATTTCTTCCAACGTAGTGTAACGGTACGTGTTATAGACAAAACGCAGTTGGTGCGGGTTAACATCAAACACAGCCGTCTCATGCTGAAAACTTAATATATCTGTAAGAAAAGAGCCCATTTTCCCGGCCCCAAGTATTAAAATTCGCATATTTTTTAAAGTAGTTAGTAGTAAGTAGTAAGTAGTAAGTAGTAAGTAGTAAGTAGTAAGTAGTTAGTAGTTACTACTTACTACTATCTACTTATTAATTATCTCCATTTGTTGTCTCACACTCTCCTCATGTATCAATTCAAATACCTTTTTGATAAATTCGGAATCCATGCCACAGAGAGCGCCTTGTGAACCGCGCTTTTCCAGAATTTCGTTGTAACGTCCTGTTTGCAGGATGGTCATATCGTGTTCTTTCTTGAACGTACCGATTTCGCGTGCGATACGCATACGCTTGGAAAGCTCCTGGATAAGATTGTTGTCACATTCGTCAATCTGCTTACGCAGTTGGCTGAGATTCTCCGTGGTTTGCGTTTCCTTACGGATAACGAGCAGGTTCAGGATATAATCCAGTACGTCAGGAGTTACTTGTTGTGACGCATCGCTCCATGCCTGATCGGGATTACAGTGGCTTTCGACAATCAAGCCGTTGAAACCGAGATCCATTGCTTGCTGGCAGAGAGGTGCAATGAGTTCGCGCTTACCGCCGATGTGGCTGGGATCACATAAAATAGGCAGGTTCGGCATGCGGCGACGCAGTTCGATGGGGATATGCCACTGTGGCAGGTTGCGGTACAGTTTCTTGTCGTAACTGCTGAAACCGCGGTGAATGGCGGCGATGCGTTTCAGTCCGGCATTATAAATACGCTCCATGGCGCCAATCCAGAGTTCCAAGTCAGGGTTTACCGGGTTCTTTACGAGAACCGGAATGTCCACACCCGCCAGCGCATCAGCAATTTCTTGCATGGCAAACGGGTTGGCAGTGGTGCGTGCACCAATCCAAAGGATATCAATGCCTGCTTTCAGACATTCGTACACATGCTTTGATGTTGCCACTTCGGTAGAGACATACATGCCGGTTTCCTTCTTCACTTCTTTCAACCATGCCAAACCTTCTACGCCTACACCTTCAAAACCACCCGGCTTAGTTCGTGGTTTCCATATTCCGGCACGGAATATTTTCATTCCTTTTTCAGCCAGTTGCTTGGCGGTGCACATTACTTGTTCTTTGGTCTCGGCGCTGCAAGGGCCTGCAATTACTAAAGGACGTTTGTCCTCAATGCCCGGCAATAAAATCGACTCTAATTTAAGTTCCATATTCTAATTCTTTATTAATTATTTTTCTTGTTGTATAAATCTTTCCTGGTTGCTTTTGACCTCCTCGTAACTCCCATGAACAGGGGGCTTTCAGCGTGTTAATAAATAAAGGCGGCGTTTTTTAAAAACGTTGCCCATATTCTTTAAAAACGTTAGCCGGATTTATTAACACGCTGTCCGGCGTTTATTATGAGGCGTTCTTCTTGTAAATATATTTATTCCATCTCTTTGATACGCTTCAATGCCTCTTGCAGCTTGTGGTCCTTGCAACAAAGCGAAATACGGATGTAGCGTTTACCGTTGCTTCCGAAGATGAATCCCGGCGTAATAAATACGCGGGCATTGTGAAGTACGCGTTCCGTCAGTTCTTCCACATCGGCGCATGTATCGGGTATTTTACCCCAGAGGAACATACCTACTTGCTTCTCATTATACGTGCATCCTAATGCTTTCATGATTTCTCCTGCCAGATGGCGGCGGTTACTGTAATTCCGGTTATTAGCATTGTACCATTCCTGTCCGGCTTCCAGGGCTGTTGCCGCTGCCAGTTGCATGGCGCGGAACATGCCGCTGTCGATGTTGCTTTTCACTTTCAATATCCACTGCACAAAGTCGGCGTTGCTTGCCAGCATACCGATACGCCAGCCCGGCATGTTGTGGCTCTTGCTCATGGAGTTGAATTCGATGCAGCATTCTTTGGCTCCCGGTACGCTAAGAATACTGAGAGGCGTATCATTCAGTATAAAGCTGTACGGATTGTCGTTTACAATGATGATGTCCTTGCGGCGTGCAAAATCCACCAACCTGGCATAAAGCTCCGGCGTGGCATTTGTTCCGGTCGGCATATTCGGATAGTTTGTCCACATCAGCTTAACGCGAGTCATATCCATCTTTTCCAGTTCTTCGAAATCGGGCATCCAGCCGTTTTCTTCCTGAAGGTTATAGTTTATGACTTCTGCTCCGAGAATCTTGCTCAGTGAAGTATATGTGGGATAACCCGGATTGGGAACTAATACCTGTTCGCCCGGATTGACGAATGCCAACGTGACGTGCAGGATACCTTCCTTAGAACCGATAAGCGGCTGTATCTCCGTGTTGGGATTCAACTCTGCGCCGTACCATTTCTTATACCATGCGGCAAAGCTGCGGCGAAGTTCGGGTATGCCTACGTATGGCATGTAACCATGCCCATCCGGGTTCCGGGCTTCTTTACAAAGAGTCTCTATGGCTTCTGTCGAAGGGGGCATGTCGGGACTGCCGATACCCAGGCTGATAACGTCTTTTCCTTCTGCGTTCATCTGCGCTACTTCTTTCAGTTTTTGAGAGAAGTAGTATTCGCCTACGCTTGCCAACCGGTCGGCAGGCTTTATTTTAGATATTTGCTTTTCCATTTGCATATTCGCCTAATATTTTAAGTTCTTTGGTTAGCGGTGTGATTGCCGCGATGGATTGTTTATACCTCAGTACATTGTCGAAAACTACGTCCACATAAAACTGATATTCCCATTCCCGCCCGATGATGGGTAGCGATTGTATTTTCGTCAGGTTGATGCGATAGAATGAAAGGATGGAGAGTACCTGCGATAGGCTGCCTTCGGTATGGGGCAACATGAATACCATGCTTGCTTTGTTTATCTCCTCGCCGGAATGGTGCCGTATGTCGTCTGCCCGCCATGAATCTGCCACTACCAGAAAACGGGTGAAGTTGTGCTTATTGGTTTCAATGCCCTCTTGCAGTATTTTCATGCCGTAACGTTCGGCGGCAACTTTGGAGCAAATGGCGGCGTGCCCTTTCAGGTTATCCCGCTTGATGATTTCGGCGCTGAGGGCTGTGTCTTCGCCTTCCACAACTTTGATTTTGGGATGCCGGGAGAGGAACTCGCGACATTGCATGAGTGCGATGGGGTGGGAGTTGACTTCCGTGATATCGTTCCAGTCTTCTTCGGGCAGGCAGACAAAACTGTGTGAAATGCGCAGTTTGTATTCGCCGATGATTTGCGCTCCGCTTTGCCGCAGCAATTCATTGTTCTGCAACAGACTGCCCGCAATGGTATTTTCTATTGCCAGCATACCTATGGTCATGCTATCCTTTTTCACGGCGGTAAATACATCTTCGAAAGTGGCGCAACAGATTAACTCTATTTCTTCTCCTTCGAAGTAGTTGTGTGCGGCGATGTCGTGATACGACCCTAATGTTCCTTGAATGGCTATTCTCTTCATATTGCTTATTAAAAAAAATCCCGCTTCCATATACATGGAGCGGGATTCATATATTACTTTAGTTCTCTTATCGTTCTTAAGCATCACTGTCACTTGACACATACAAACTCCCGCTCTACTCTGTTGCTAAAGTAAAAGTAAAAGAAGAAGTAATATGCATAAGTAAACAAATTCATGGCTTTTGTTCTCTTTTTGTTGTTATTTCGAGGCAAAAGTAATACTTTTCTTTTATTTGCAAGCAAAACGGGACGTTTTTTTTAATATTAGATACTAATTTCTATGATTACGACTACAGTCCTAACACATCGGTTTGTCTTCCACCCGGCTGGTTGCCGTATTGTCCGCTGAAACCTTGTATCTCTTTAGGATTCAATTCCAATCCTTTCTTCATATCTTCCACGGAACCGTCCTTGTCACCATTCAACAGTTTGGCACGACCACGTTCGTGGTAAGCCTGCGCAAAGTTGGAATTCAGTTCGATAGCTTCATCGAAGAGTTCGATAGCTTCAACGTACTTTTCTTGCGTGATGTATAGTTGTCCCAAGTACAGGAATGCCTGTTCGTTGAAAGGGTTCAGCTCCGTTACATTACGATAATCAGCTTCTGCCGGTTCTGTCTGTCCGGTTGCTTCCCTAACTTTTCCACGGAGCAGTAATGCGGCTTCTTCATCAGGGTTTTGAGCAAGGATGGCGTCTATGTCTTCCTGGGCTTCATTGTATTGTTGCATCTTTAGTAACGCCTCGGCACGCAACAGGCGGGCTTCGATAAAATCGTCTTTCAGGGCGATGGATTTTGTAAGGTGGGCAATGCTCATGATACCGTCATCCAATCCTTGAGTGGCTCTTCCCAGCAGATAGTGCGCCATAGCATTCCCTTCCTCAATATTGATGGCTTTCTGTGCGGCATCCGCCATAGCTTGATAATCTTCGAGCATATAGCATACATTGGCAAGGGTGAGTAAAGTGGAAGTATGCATAGGTTCCTGTTTAGCCATGCGTTCCAGTAATTCTTTCGCTTCACTGAGGGCGTGGGTTTGGATATAAACCTGGCTTAGATACCCCATTGTTTCAAAGTCTTCCTGGATGGTCAGGGCTTCCGTGAAACACTTGACGGCATAGTCAAAACGTCCCATACGTTGTGCACGCATGCCGTCGTATTTGAATACTTCAAAATTCTTTTGATTATTTTTCTGTTTATCTGTTTCCGGACTTTCTTGTTTGCCGGAAAAAAAAGATTTAAAGAATCCCATAATTATGTATGTCTTTGGTCTATTGTTCCTATTTTTCTGCAAACTTACTGAAAAATCTTATTTCATACTAAGAACTCTATTAAAAAAGAGAAATTTTTCTCTTCATATACCGATAGTGTCATTTAATATTTGTTACTTTGCATTGCATTTATCAAATTTTAAAGTAACAAAAACTAAAAAACAAGAATGAAAAAGAGTTTTATGAAGTGGGCCATCCTTCTGGTATGTATGGCTGTGACAATGCCTGCAATGGCTCAATTTAATACAAAGGCGCTGAAAGGTGCGGTAAAAGCTGTTAAAGCAGTAACTTTAACAGATGCCCAGATGACAGAGTACGTGAAAGAATACATCGACTGGATGGATACTCACAATCAGGTGTGTGCCGATGATAATGAGTACACTATTCGTCTGAAAAAGCTGACAGATGGCCTGACGAGTGTAGAAGGAATTCCTTTGAATTTTAAGGTCTACTATGTAATAGATGTCAATGCCTTTGCTTGTGCTGACGGTAGTGTGCGTATTTTCTCTTCTCTTATGGACATCATGAGCGATGAAGAATTGCTGGGCGTTATCGGTCATGAAGTTGGCCATGTGGCGCATAAGGATTCCAAAGATGGTTTCCGCACAGCGTTGCTGACTTCTGCCCTGAAAGATGGTATTTCTTCACAAGGAGGTAAGGCTGCAAAACTGTCGGACTCTCAGTTGGGTGATTTGGGCGAAGCTTTGGTGAATTCTACTTATTCACAGAAACAGGAGCGCAGCGCTGACGACTACGGTTACGAATTCCTGAAAAGTCACGGCAAGAACCCTTGGGCAATGGCTTTGTCTTTCCAGAAGTTGAAGAAAATGCAGGAAGAAGCCGGCGTGCAGAAGGATAGTAAACTGAGCCAGTTGTTCTCTACCCACCCGGATTTGGATGCCCGCATCAAGCGTATGGAAGAACGTGCAACCAAGGAAGGTATTGAGAAACCGGCAGCGGAATAAAACAGATTTCCGTATCCTAACCTGTATTATTCGTACTAAGCATTGAAATTCATCTCACGGGACAAAGAAATTCATCTCGTGAGACGAAAAAATCCATCCCACGAGACAGATTTTCTTGTCTCGTGGGATGGATTTTTTCGTCTCACGAACTTTAGTCAACAGAATTATCTTCGTTATGATATAACTTTTTTTAGCTGAAGTATTCCATCTACAGAGACAATTTGTTTTTCATCCAATAGTTGGTGCAACGCTTCGAGTAGAAACTCTTTATCTATCGTTATTTGTTCGGCAAGACCTGCCGGAGTGACTGTTTGTTTTGCGAGAACCTGAAGTATCTCATTACGTAGTTCATCCATTGGTATTTTCCGTGGCGCTTCTTTCGTACGGCGACCGAGACAGACATCACATACTTCGCAATTATGCTCATTCTTCTCGCCGAAATAACGTAACAGCATACGGCTGCGGCAGGCAGTATCGGTGGTTACATAATCTACCATTGCCTTGATGCGGGTTTCATATCGCTCTTTGCGCTTTTCATATACGCTGCGGGGGATTTGCAGGTGCTGTATGTCTACACGTTCGCGCGTATATATTATATAAGGTGTCTTTTTATGGGGAATGTAATCAATGATACGCATTTTGGACAGGTGCATCAGCATGTCGTATACCTGTTGCCGGGTCAGTCCGTTACGCACGGCAAGAGAATCCTCATTGATAAAGGTATAATCCGTGAATACGCCGGTGTAGGAACGCAGTATGATCTGGAGGAGTTTGTCTACGTCTTCTCCTAAATTCCGTAATTTGTATAGTTCGTCGCGGCGTGCGATGAAGTGAAGGCGGGAGGCATTGTCCTGCTCATCGGTATATTCCAGATACCCTGCCTGTGTCAGAATCTTCAATGCGCTGTCTGCCGGTACGGGAAAGTACTTGAACTTCCTGCAGAAATCTTCCAGGCTAAACTCCCTGACGCATCCCAAGCCATCACCCATAGCCATCTGATAGTAATATTGCAAATCTTCATACAGATGTTTGATGTAATCTTTCTCCGGAAAAGTATCCGGAATGCGTTTGTTGAGGGTAACTTTATCTGATTTGGCATACAGGATGACGGCATACGCCTTGTTTCCGTCACGTCCGGCACGTCCCGCTTCCTGGAAATAGGCTTCGATGGAGTCGGGCAGATCGAGGTGAATAACAATACGCACGTCCGATTTGTCAATCCCCATCCCGAAAGCATTTGTGGCAACCATTACCCGGCTTTCGCCTGCCTGCCAGCGGTGTTGGCGTATATCTTTGGTGGCATCGTCCAGGCCGGCATGGTAAAAGTCGGCGGTGATGCCTTCGTGATTCAGGAGTTCGGTGGTTTCTTTCGTCCGGCTGCGGTTGCGTACATAAACGATGGCGCTGCCGGGCATGCTGCGAAGGATGTGCAGCAGTTCTCCGGTCTTGTTCTCTACTTTGCGAACTATATAGGCGAGGTTTTTACGCTCGAAACTCATGCGGAAAACATTCTCCTTTTTGAAAAGCAGGCGTTCCTGGATGTCTTTCACCACTGCCGGCGTGGCGGTTGCAGTAAGCGCCAGGACAGGGACGCCCGGCAGCAAGTTGCGTATCTCTGCTATCTTCAGGTAGGCAGGGCGGAAATCGTATCCCCATTGCGATATACAGTGGCTTTCGTCCACTGTAATCATGCAGATATTCATTTTCCGCAGTTTGATGCGGAAGATTTCTGTTCCAAGCCGTTCGGGAGAGATATACAGGAATTTGTAATTGCCGAAAATGCAGTTTTCTAACGTAACGAGTATCTCCTGCCTGGACATGCCGGAATATATGGCAAGTGCTTTTATTCCCCGTTTCCTAAGGTTTTGTACCTGATCTTTCATCAAAGCAATCAGAGGGGTGATGACTAAGCAAAGCCCCTCTTTGGCAAGTGCGGGAACCTGGAACGTGATAGATTTACCACCGCCTGTGGGCATTAGTCCCAATGTGTCTCTGCCTTCACCAATGCTGTTGATGATATCTTCCTGTATGCCGCGGAAGTTATCATATCCCCAGTATTGCTTTAAGATTTCCTTGTACATAGAAATGAAGAATGAAGAATGAAGAATCAGCACGCGGCATAACCGTGCTGCCAATTCTTCATTCTTCATTTAATAACTTGGTTGAATATCTTCTATTTGCAATTGTACTTCTCCCCGTTTGTGAGTATTCTCCTCGATGGTATAACAGATGTCGAAAGAATGTTTCGTCTTGATGAAACGTACATGCGAACTTTGACCGAAAGCGATGCCGTTCATTACATTGTTTGATTTGTTATCCACCAATTCCAGTTTGATGTGCTCCTGATCGCGTCCTACTACCTTACTGGTTCCATAATCATAAACATTGTGGGTACAAAATACCGGTTTCAGGTTATCCGGGCCATAAGGATTGAATTTCTTCAAGTCATTGAAGAATCTCGGAGTAATATCCTTGAAGTCTATTTCCGCGTCAATATCTATAACGGCGCTTGTCTGTTCCGGTAAGATGTTCTGTGAGACAAACTCCTCGAACCGTTCGGTGAAAGCAGGTACATTTTCCACTTTCATGGAGAGGCCGGCGGCATACGTATGTCCACCGAAGTTCTCCAATAAATCGCGGCAATACTCAATGGCTTTGTACACATCAAAGCCGGAAACGGAACGGGCAGAGCCTGTAGCCATATTGTCCGTACGCGTCAGTACCACTGCCGGGCGGTAATATACCTCCGTGAGGCGTGAGGCAACGATACCGATAACTCCCTTGTGCCAGTCCTCATTGTATATTACGATAGAACGGCGGTCGACTAATCCGTCCAGTCCGGCAACAATCCGGTTGGCTTCTTCAGTCATATTCTTGTCAAGGTCTTTGCGCGTCTCGTTGTATTGGTTAATCTGGCCGGCTTTCTCCAAAGCTGTCGAGAAGTCTTTTTCGGTCAACAAGTCAACGGCTTCTTTTCCGTTCTGGATACGTCCCGAAGCATTGATACGTGGCCCTATCTTGAATACAATATCGCTTACGGTGATTTCTTTTTCCGTCAGTCCGCACACATCAATGATTGCTTTCATGCCTACGCTGGGATTACTGTTCAGTTGCTTCAATCCATGAAAAGCAAGTATCCGGTTTTCTCCCATGATGGGTACAATGTCCGAAGCAATACTTACTGCCACCAGGTCGAGCAATGGAATGAGGTGATGAAACTCAATGCCGTTACTGATAGCAAATGCCTGCATGAACTTAAAACCCACACCGCAACCTGAAAGATGTTCGTAAGGATATGTATTATCCTCACGTTTGGCGTTCAGAATGGCGGTAGCCGGTGGAAGCACATCATCGGGCACATGGTGGTCGCAGATGATGAAATCAATACCTTTTTCTTTGGCATACGCTATTTCCTCTACGGCCTTAATGCCGCAATCCAGTACAATAACCAATCCTACACCTGTCTCGGCGGCATAGTTTACTCCTTTTGTAGATACCCCGTAACCTTCATTGTAACGGTCGGGAATGTAATAGTCAATGTTCGAATAGAACTGTTGAATGAACTTGTAGACTAAAGCCACTGCGGTAGTTCCGTCTACATCATAATCTCCGTAAATCAGAATACGTTTCTTCTTTCCCATTGCCTTATTAAGGCATTCAACGGCCACATCCATATCTTTCATCAGGAATGGGTCGTGCAAATCGGGCAATTGCGGGCGGAAAAACTTCTTGGCATCCTGCGCCTTTGTAATTCCCCGCTTCACCAATAATTCGCCAAGAATCGGACTAACCCCTAATTCTTGGGCCAGTTTCTGGCTTATCTCTGCCTGTTCGGATGTAATGGGTTGATAATTCCATTTGTGAGTCATTATTATATATTGTTTTTTCTTTTCCTGTCTCAGGGGTTGGGATGAATTCTGTCTCTTGATAAAAAGGCATATTTCCCAACAAGGTGTAAAGGTATGAAAAACTCTTGAAACGATGATGAATTCTATGAGAAAAACTTTTGGGATTAACAACGAATATCAGAATTTACCTATATTTATGGTTGTCTTTCCTCTGAAGAAAAAGGAAAATCAAAGCAGTTTCTTACCCTGTATGAATAATGCAGGGTAGCCTCTATTATTCATACTTCAGAAGTTAAGGGATTGTCATTTTGTCACTTTGTATTTTTAGTTGGCTGAGAATGCGTTATTTCCGCCCGAAGGCAAGGTTGGTTGGAAATACGCGAGTGAAAAGCAGTTAAGTATCAGGCTGATAGATAGATATCGAAATACGTACATTTATTCTGGAGCAAAATATCTCCTGAAAAGTCAGTTCGAAGG
>QMCD01000886.1_pt1 | contig 27201 bp, 18 predicted proteins | sample 1821841 | NCBI WGS metagenome assembly QMCD01 (sample SAMN01991225, study PRJNA193472) | Termite gut metagenome, whole genome shotgun sequencing project. | isolation source: worker | host: Macrotermes natalensis | reverse complement strand
TTGTCGCGAGGGGGTTGCGGGTCAAGCCCGCAATGACGGTCTTTGGTAGCACCTTTTACCTTTTACCTTTTACCGTTGACCGTTTACCATTTTACGCCCCTACAGGCGTCATATCATTACCATTTGTCCCCATTAACCATTTACCATTTACCATTAACCGTTTACCATTTACCGTTTACCCTTTCACCACCGCCGTCCGCAATTCAACCACCCCGAACCTCGCACCCCGCAACCCCGAACGCATTTACCGTGCTGCCCCTGCCGTCAGAACACGACAAGAACAGACCACGAAGAGGTCGGCAACGATAAGAGGGAAAAGGTTGCTACGGTTGAGCAAAGGCTCAACGTTGTTGGTTTTGTTGGGCAGGGTTTACCCGCCCGCATTTCATTTTGTTTTGCAAAGATACAAAAAAAATTCCAATTTGCAAAAAAATAAGACATAAAAATAGACAAACCGCACTTCGAGATTTTAATTTTAGGATAGAAAAAGGTATTTTAGCCTTAACCTTTTACCAACCGCAAAACACCATCAGACATCTCCAAAAAACTGCCATACGTCAGCCAATCTCCGGTGTTGAAATAGGTTGAATGTTCCGAAACCTCAATCTCCAATGGAAGATGACGATGTCCGAAAATGAAATAGCGAACATTGAGATTCGGATTTCTTTGCAAATAGGTTCGGCAAAATATGTATAAAGATTCTTTTTCGGAAGTTGTGAAATTTGCATCGTTTTCGCCGGTATGAATACGCTTTCTCTTCGACAGATAACTCGCTAAACCTACACCAATCCAAGGATGTAGAAACGCATACAGACGTTGATTCAGTCGAATGGAAAAAATCTTTTTGAAACATTTGAAGTTTTTATCTCCGGGACCTAAACCATCTCCATGCCCAATAAAACAAAGGGTTTCATTAATTTTGAAAAGTTTCGGATGAATATGGATTTTCATTCCTATTTCACGTTCCAAATAACCAAAAGTCCAAAGGTCGTGATTGCCTGTAAATAAATGTATCTCTATGCCTTTATCCGTCATCTCGGCAAGTTTCCCCAACACTCTCACAAATCCTTTCGGAACAACATGTTTGTATTCAAACCAGAAATCGAAAATATCACCCAACAAAAAAATGGTTTGTGCATCCTTTGAAATCTTGTCTAACCAAGAAACGATGCGCCTTTCACGCAGTAAACTTTCTTTCGTATTTGGTGCACCTAAATGAAAATCCGAAACAAAATAGATCTTTTTTTCAGGTTGAAGAGAAAGGGTTTCAAAGGTATCGTAAGGAATTTTCATTTCATGCAAAGCGGATGTCTTTTGACTATTTGACAGTTTCTTTTTTTCGGTTTACAATCGGCATAAGGATAAATGCGGCTAATCCACCCAAGACGATGACGATATTTTGAGCCGACCAAATGAGCCAACCCAATGCGAAGCCTATCGGTTCAGCGATACCGTAGAGAAGAAGAATCTGCATAATGATAACCGGATACAAACCCAATCCTCCGGGAGTTACGATAATTCCAACCGTTCCAAACACCAAGCACGCCAAGCCCGAACTCAACGGCAATCCAACGGTTTCTTCCACAGAGTAAAATACGATGTACGCCATTAAATAATAACACAACCACAGTGCAACTGTATAGATAACAAACAGCCAAGGTTTTTTGATGTTTTTCAATGAAATCAAGCCTTCCCAAAGATGCAACACCATTTCCTTCATTTTTTGATAAGCACGCGTGTGAGCAATTCTTTTTCGCAGGAAAAAGAGGAAAAACGCAAGTAATAAAATGCCGGCAATTGCAGCAATGATGAGTTTTTTCAGAAATTCAGGATTTGTGAATCGAGTATACAGACCTTCAAAATTCTCCATTGCGTAATTGGATAACAATGAAAATTGCAAAATCAATACGATAATCAACAAAAAGACGAAACACATCATATCCAATACACGTTCTGTGATTGTGCATCCCAATGTTTTTGCTGTGGGTATTTTTTCGTAAGTTTCGAGGAATCCACAACGCACAACATCTCCCAAACGGGGGAATGCCAAATTCGCAAAATAGCCTATAAATACGGTCATCAGAACGTTCTTCGTTTTCGGGAAATAGTTCATTGATTCGATTTGCATTTGCCAACGTTTGGTTCGCAACCAAAAACTAAGAAGTCCGAAAATCAAGGCTATTCCTATAATTCCGTAGTTCGCCGTTCGGAAAGAAGTGAGGATTTGCTCTCGTGATGCAGTGTCAAAATCTTTGATGAACCACCATGCAATAAAAATCCCTAATCCAAGGAATAGCGCGAATTTTAGGATGTTTTTCATAACTTAAAGTTTGTTATTGGATGGAAAAATAATCGAGGGCGAAAACGTTTTTGCCTCTTCAAAATCCATTGCGCAATAGGAAACAATGATAACCAAATCGCCCACGTTCACTTTGTGTGCTGCTGCTCCGTTGATTCCGATGGTTCCGCTTCCACGTTCGCCTTTAATTACGTATGTTTCGAAGCGTTCTCCGTTCGTGATATTGTAAATATGTACACGTTCATTTTCGATGAGATTGGATGCATCCATAAGGTCTTCATCGATAGTAATACTGCCAATATAATGCAGGTTTGCGTGTGTAACAATCGCACGATGTATTTTTGATTTTAGTATTTCGATGCGCATAATTTTAACTTGCTGAACTCACATTTTGTGATTTCGGATGCAAAGATACAAAAAAAAAACGAAACGGCGAACCTTTTTTTTTGAGGTGCCGGAAGTTATTTTTAACGGACAATAGCGAGGGGGTGTCTCGACTACGCACAAATCGGGCGAGGCGTGCCTCGCCCCTACAAGCGTCATATCATTACCATTTGTCCACATTAACCATTAACCATTAACCATTAACCGTTAATCACTAATCACTAATCACTAATCTCTAAAAAACAGTCGTTATCAGTTTCCGACACCTCAAAAAAAAGTTTCGTCCCCAAAAAAAAATTGGCTATTTCAATTTTTTTTTGTATCTTTGCAGTCGCATTGGTTTCGGATAGACTCTATCCGACGAAGAGGGAATCAGGTGCAAATCCTGAACAGACCCGCTACTGTAAGTCCTATGCAACGTTTTGACAACTCATGCCATTGCGCTATAACGCGAGAAGGCGGTTCAAAACGGGGATAAGTCAGGAGACCTGCCAACGCAGTGAATTTAAAGCTTTCGAGGAATAAAGGCTTTGAAACCAAAGGCGAATTGGCATAATTCCATTTGTTTTCACTTTTTCCAAGAGGCTATTTGTTAACCGGGTTTGTTGACGAAAGGAATTCTTTTTCCTAAATCGCAAAAAACCACAAATAGTTTGATATGTGTTTCTGTAAAGGCATGCTTTTACGGGTAGGGGGAGGTTTGTGTGTTTGGATGATATTTGTATTCTGCTTTATACACGGAATCTGCAGAGGCGAGGCGTGCAGAGGGCGTATGCAATACACCCCTACAATGGATAATATCGCAAGAAACGTGATACTCGCAGACAGCGTGAAATCGCAGGAAATATCCGGCGTTACAATTCTTGCACAACGACACAATGAAATTATTCCCGCACAAACCTTGAGTGGAGAAAAATTACAGCGACTCAACAGTCATTCCGTTGCAGATGCGATTCGCTATTTTTCGGGCGTTCAAATCAAGGACTATGGCGGCATTGGTGGGTTGAAAACCGTTGATATTCGCAGCATGGGAACAAACCATTTGGGCGTGTTCTACGATGGAATTCAGTTGGGAAACGCACAAAACGGACAAATTGATTTAGGTAAATTTTCATTGGATAATATCGAAGAAGTTTCGTTGTATAACGGACAAAAAAGCGAAATTTTTCAACCCGCACGAGATTTCGGTTCGGCAGGAACAATTTATTTGAAAACACGACGTCCGAAATTCGCAGAAGGGAAAAATTATAATGTTCGTGCGATTTTCCGAACAGGGTCGTTCGACTTGCTTAATCCTTCGGTTTTGTGGGAACAGAAAATAAATATCGGTAGGGGCACAAAATCTTGTACCCCTACCCTATCATTGAATGCAGAATACATCAAATCATCGGGCAAATACAAATTCCGTTATCGCAAGGTTTTGCCCGATGGAACAACCGCATGGGATACAACTGCTGTCCGTATGAACGGAGATATTGAGGCAATACGTCTGGAAGGCGGACTATTCGGCGTTTCCAAGACATCAATGTGGAACGTGAAAACCTATTTCTACGATTCGGAACGGGGTATTCCGGGAGCGATTGTGAACAATGTTTGGAAACGTTCGCAACGTCAATGGGACAGAAATTTCTTCACACAAGCATCGCTGACCAAAGAGGTAAACAGTCGATACAGCCTTTTGCTGAATGCCAAGTATGCCAACGATTACATGCGATACCTCAACCCCGATACAACCTTGATGTATATCGACAATCTGTTCCGTCAACAGGAAATGTATTCTTCTCTTGCAAACAAATTTTCGATACTTGAAAAGTGGAATGTTTCGCTTTCGGGCGATTTTCAATGGAACACATTGGATGCGAGTTTAACGAATTTTATCAAACCCACACGCTACACAACTTTGGTGGCATTGGCAACATCTCTCGAAGTGTGGCGTTTCAAAACACAAGCAAGCCTTTTGGGAACATTCATCAACGAAAAAGCCGATTGGCAAGGTGTTCAGAACATTCTTCCGGAACAACAAACGTCTGCAGCACCGAATAAACACGAATATACGCCTGCGATATTTCTTTCGTATAAACCGTTATTGGCGCACGATTTCAACATTCGTGCGTTTTACAAAAAGATATTCCGAATGCCAACATTCAATGATTTGTATTATACCGACATCGGGAATGCCGCGCTACGACCGGAATACACGACACAATACAATTTTGGACTTTTGTATCAAAAAACATTTGTCGAACGTTTGATTTCAAATTTGAATTTGCAAGTTGATGCGTATTATAATCAAGTTACGGATAAGATTATCGCCGTTCCGAAAGGCAATGGGCAATATCGTTGGATGATGATGAATCTCGGTTATGTTGAAATTCGGGGAATGGACGCCTCCGCACAAATCGGGATAATCGTAGGGGCAAGGCACACCTCGCCCCTACACATCAACCTGTCGTTGAATTACACACATCAGCGAGCGCAGGATTTTTCCGACCCTTCGGACAATGACCCTGAGGCGGGAACCTACGGCGGGCAAATCGCCTATATCCCCCGGAACAACGGCTCTTTCACAACAAGCATGAATTACAAAACATGGGAACTGAATTACAGTTTTATTTACGTCGGCGAGCGTTATCACAATTCATCGAACATTCGTGAAAACTACGAACAACCTTGGTACACCAGCGATGTGGCGATTGGGAAAATTTTGAAATTCAAAACATGGAATTTCAAAATTTCCGCTGAAATCAACAATATCTTCAATCAACAATACGATGTTGTGATGAATTATCCGATGCCCGGAACAAATTTTAGAATTATAATGAAAGTGATTTTATGAAACGAGTGATTATAATTAAGTGTCGTCATTGCGGGCTTGACCCGCAATCCCCTGTTTTTAGGGGATTCCGCGTCAAGCGCGGAATGACGGTTTTAGGTGCAATGTTAATGCTTGTAATACTTTGCGGATGTCGCAAGGAACAGCCGATATTCGAGCCGGAAACGGAAGAATTGAGTGTTCCCGAATACACGTCTATTCAAGGGTTCTACCTGTTGAACGAAGGCAATATGGGCAGTAACAAATCAACTCTCGACTATTACAGTTACGACAATGGTATGTATTTTCGGAATATCTATGCCTCTGCAAACCCTGATGTACCTAAGGAGTTAGGCGACGTGGGCAATGATATAAAAATATATGGAAATAGATTATATGCTGTGATTAATTGTTCCAATAAAATTGATGTTATGGATAAATATACAGCAAAAAAAATCGGTCAGATTGATATTCCGAATTGTCGATATATCCGATTTTACAAGGGTTTCGCATATATTACATCATACGCAGGACCGGTGCAAATCAATCCGAACTACGAACAATTGGGTTATGTGGCAAAGGTTGATACGGCGACTTTGCAGGTTGTTTCGCAGTGTTTGGTGGGTTTTCAACCGGATGAATTGGAGATTGTTGGCGACAAAATTTACGTTGCTAATTCCGGTGGATATATGTTTCCGAATTATGAAAATACTGTTTCCGTTATCGACATCGAAACATTTACGGAAGTAAAACATATTGAAGTTGCGAGAAATTTGCATCGTTTGCGTGCAGATAAGCACGGAAATTTGTGGGTTTCCTCTCGTGGCGACTACTACTATCAATCCTCACGTTTATATTGGATAGATACGAAAGCCGATACACTTGTGGATTCGTTGAATATAGCCGTTTCCAATTTTCATTTGGACGGCGATTCGCTGTATATTTGCAGTGCGGAATGGAGCCATATCACGATGAACCACGTGGTTACATACGGCATTGTAGATGTTGCAAAAAAAACGATTGTAACCCAAAATTTCATTACAGACGGAACAGAAAAAAACATTAAAATTCCCCACGGAATTATGGTCAATCCAATTAGCAAAGACATTTATATAACCGATGCAAAAAACTATGTTTCGCCCGGAATGCTGTATTGTTTCGACAAAACGGGCAAACAGAAATGGAACGTGCGAACGGGGGATGTTCCGGGGCATTTTGTGTTTCTGTACGGTACACGGTTAAAGGTAAAAGGTAAATGGTGAATGGTAAAGGGTACTTCGCCTAATTGTAAAAAATACACACATGGAAATAAGGCGTAGCACCTTTAACCCTTAACCTTTGACCTTTAACCAAAATAAGCAAATAAATATGAAAACATTAACAACAATCCTATTCATCACATTAACGGCGGGTTTTGCGATGGCGCAATCCCCCTACATCCACAAGGTGTTCGAGTATCGTCCTGCACCGGGACAATTTGTGAATGAATTGCCGGAATATGAAGACGGCGACACGCCCGAAGAAATGACACTCAAAGCGGAAGAGTGCATTGCCAAAAATGAACAAATCCTTGTAAGTCTTGGCGGATATGGTGGTTACATCGTGTTTGGTTTCGACCATTTAGTAAAGAATGTTGCGGGCGAATATGATTTCAAAATTTTGGGTAATGCGTTTTACGCCGGAACAAACCCTGCAAACAATGATGGGAGTAGTGAACCGGGAATTGTGTTGGTGTCTTATGATGCTAATGGAAACGGACGTCCCGATGATGTTTGGTACGAACTTGCGGGCAGCGAACACAACAAATCCGAAACCCTAAAAAACTACAGCATCACGTATTATAAACCCGATGAAAACCAAGGTTCCTACGCCACATATATCGTATCCGTATTTGAATGATACAAGCTATATTTTTTGGAAAAGCAATCAGGACGAACAAGGGTATCTTTATAGAAATATGTTTCACAACCAACCTTACTATCCGCAATGGTTCAACACGGATTCCATAGTGTTTACAGGCACGAAACTAAAAAATAATTACGTGGTCGAAAGCGAGGAAAGCACATTCTACGTGCAATACGCCTATCCGTGGGGCTATGCGGATAATCACCCGAACAACGATGAACACGCTAACTTCAAAATCGAATGGGCTGTTGATTCTCTTGGGAATTCGGTTAATTTGCAGGGTATTCACTTTGTAAAGGTTTATACCGGCATAAATCAAAATTGCGGTTCGTTGGGCGAAACATCTACGGAAATTATGGGTGCGGAGGATTTGAATTTTTCTACGGACACATTGATTTCCGGCGTATTTGAACATATTCAATCATCGCAAATATCGGTGTTCCCCAACCCAACAACGGATATTTTGAACGTTGTTTCATCCAAAAAAATCAACGCAACGTTACACAATTCCGTTGGAAAAATCGTTCGTGTTTTTCATTTGAAAGAGGGCGAAAACACGCTATCTATACGGGATTTAGCGAACGGAATGTATGTTTTGAAAGCAGGGCAGGAATGTCATAAAATCATAAAAAAATAAACAATTAAACAATCATAAACCTAAAAATGCCATTAAGGAATGGCGCGGTGCAAGTCCGCAATTAACAAGTATGAAACAATTAAAGAAAAACAAGCTATTGATGCTGTTGTTCCTGTTTTTTGTAGGAATAACAAGCGCATTATCGGCTCAGGAAGAATACACGCTTCCTAAAAGTGATGGTCATAAAGGGACTGTCACTGTAAACAATCCGCTGACATTCTACGACAATGGTGGGAAGACGGGAAACATAAATGACTTTTACAATACTGCGGTCTGTTTTAAATCTGCAAACGAAGGGGAAGAAATTGAGATTAGTTTTACTTCTTTCGATTTAACCGGATTTGCAACACTGTATATCTACGATGGAGAGATTTCATTTTCCAGCTATAGTTCTCCGATTCCGGAAAACCCGATAGCCGCATTAAACGAGCAATACAGCGGCAATATGGTTTTTCAATCAACAACAGGGAAACTATCCGTACTCTATTATGCTTACAAATCCGGCCAAGATTCCGACGGAGCAGGTTGGGAAGCAACCGTAACCAGCCTTAGCCCTAAGGATATGGAATTTGTTTCTGCAGGCGTGTTTTCGGACAATGCATCTGTAAACAGAGGCGGACGTAATCAAATTCTGTTGGGCGTTAATATCAATATGGACGGAGGAAGAAATCCTCATACCTTGAATGAACTTGTGTTTAACACATCTGCATTTTCTGCTACTCAAATTGAAAATCTACGATTGTATTCTTCCGCTGTATTTACGGAAGGAAACTTACTGACAACCGCACCGACAATAGGTGCAACTCTGAGTTATAACGGTAATATCACTCTTCGTAACAAGGATAATAAATTCTATCTCGTTGCCGATATAAAACCAAACGCCAACGGAACAATACCGTCGGCAACGCTTACTTCTGTAAAAATAAACGATGAAGCAAAAGCAATTTCTCTCGCTACGGCAGCCACTCCTTTGGCAATTGCCAACACTATTTTGATGAGCGATGAACACTTGACTTATACCATTTCCGGCAATACCAATTTCTACGATGATGGCGGTATAAGCGGAAAAATAGCATCGAACTTTGAAGGAACAATCACGTTTGTGCCTGCTACGCCCGGACATCAAATAAAAATTGATTTCTCGAAATTAGAGATATTCAATACTTCTACAACCGGTATGAATGACCTATTCAAATTCTACAACGGACAAACTGTTGATGAAGGTGCATTGATAACAACCTTGCTGAAAGATGCGGAAATTGTGAAATCAACTGCTGCCGATGGTTCGTTGACCGTAACGCTGAAAAGCACTACCGGAGTTCCTGCCAACGGCTGGGAAGCTGTGGTTTCCGAATTTGTTCCAAGTACTATGACACTTGAAACCCTCACTACAACACAAGCACTCAATACCACGCTTGCAGCGAACAGTACAAACGAGCCATTCGTCCTGTTAAATGTAAAAACAACTAACACGCTAAACTCGTTGGAAGTGCAGGAGATAACCGTTGATGCAACAGGAACAAGTCGTTTGAGCAGTTTGACAAATGCAAAAATCTATTTCCTTGGTAAGAATACAACTTTCAATACCAACACGCTGTTTGGACAAACGGCAAGCATCAACAACGCCAACATCAGCATTACCGGCAATCAAGCATTAACAGAAGGAAACAACTATTTCGCACTCGTGTATAGCGTAGCGCAAGACGCCTTAAACGATGAAGTGATTGCCGCTAAAATAACAGGCGTAAAATTGTCGGGTACAACAGAAACCCTGACAGAGCCTATTGTTGCACAACGCACAGTAAAAAACGTATTCAAAGCAACAAGCGGCACACACAGCATAACATTGTATGACGATTGGACATATACCGACACAAAAAGTGTCATATCTCCAACCAAGTACGAATATGTGAAAGAAGACCGCATTGTAACCTTTACGCCCAATGCAGCGAACGCCGTAGCTGAAATTGATTTTTCATCTTTCAATGTATATTATAACAATAGCATTTCCGGCGAGAAAGCGGTATTTGAAATATACAGCGGACAAACCGTCAATGCTGACAATTTGCTATGGAAATTAGACGACAATGCCAAAAGCACAACAGGACCCGGAAAAATCTTGCGTTCCACTGCTGCCGACGGCTCAATGACGATTAAATTCAACGCCAATGTAACCACTTCCACTTATGCAAGTACCGGCTGGGTTGCTACCGTTCGTTCGTTTATCAATCATAATATGACAATAGAAGATATTGACGTCTTCCAAAACAATACGAATGACATCAGACCGGGTTCAATCAATCAGGAGCTCATCGGGTTTAGCATTCAAACCAAAGGAACGCTTACCACACAGCAAGTGAAAGAAATAAAGATAGATTTGAAAAACTCCAAATCGCTTATCGAAAAAGCAAGCATTTTTTATACTGCCGACAAAAGCAATTTCTCACAAGCTGTATTGTTCGGTTCCACTACCGATGTATCGACACAGGAAATTACCATAACAGGCGAACAAAATTTGCCCGAAGGTATTGCTTATTTCTGGCTTGCCTGCGATATTAGAAACGATGCCTCCACCGATGCACAAGTAGATGCCGCCTTGTTATCCGTTAAAACGCAAGACGAAACGCCTTACACACCTGTGAACGGCGACCCGACAGGAAATCGCACCGTGAAAAATATCGTATTGCTTACTAACGGCGACAACGGTCAAATAACATTAACACAGCCCGTGAAATTCTACGATGAGGGCGGAGCAAATGAAGACTATCGGAATGTTTCAACGTTTCCTTTCGATGGGAAAGTAACATTTCTGCCTGCAGGCGAAGGTGAAGCCGTTAAGATAGAATTTAGCAAAATGGACGTTACCAATACAAACTATCTTTATATATATGAAGGTACGGAAGTGGACGAATCCAAATTGGTTGCTACCATTAAAGGCTATTATTCTTCTACTACATCGGCGGGATTTCCAAAACCTATCATATCAAGTTCACCCGATGGTGCACTCACTGTTCGATTTGAAGCGAGTTCCAAACCAAGTATATCTTATATAGGTTGGGAGGCAGATGTATATTCTTATATCAAGAGTGCATTGTATGTGGATAACATTACCACTTCTCAAGTGGGCGATGCAAGCATTATGCGCGGTTCAGGAAACGCTGTTGTACAACAAATAAAAGTGGTTGTGAAAGGCGATTTTGATACCGTTACACTCAACAATTTCAACTTTACGAACGGCGTTACTACCAATGCCGGTGATATTACCAATGCCGCACTCTATTACACCGGAACTTCCACAGGTATGGTACTCGACAATCAGGTGGGAACAAGTGCAACAACTTCGCCTTATATCTTTACCGCAGACGAAGACCTTAAAATAGACAAAGCTGGCAACTATTATTTCTATTTGGCGTATGATATTAAAGCGGATGCAACACCCGAAAATATAATAGGAGCAAGTCTGACAGGTATTTCGGTAAACAATGTTGTTAATTCCAACATTACGGAAAGCACTGCTGTTAGTCGTAGCATTAAAAGCGGATTGCAAGGCGAATATGTGATAGGCAGTTCCGACGAAGCGGATTACGCTACGATTACCGCTGCCGTAGTTGCTGCCAAGGACGGTATCGAAGGTCCTGTAGTATTCAACATAGAAGCGGGAACTTATAACGAAAACATATTGGTATCTGCCATTCCCGGCGCATCGGCAAGCAACACGATTACTTTCACTTCCCTTTCGGGCAATAACGATGATGTAATTATAACCGGTACAGGCAATAATACGTCAACAGTGAAATATGTGTTTAAGGTAGAACAAACACCATACGTGGTACTCGAAAATATAAGCCTGATACCCGCAAGCCAGTCCTACGAAAACGCCTTGCACGTAGTTGACCAAAGCCGCTACTTTACCTTGCGCAACTGTGTGTTGCAGGCAGATGTGATAACAGGCTCCGGTATTTCCAAGGGAGTAAACCTTGTGCGTGTAGAAGGACTGAACGAAGAAGGTAAAAACTGCGATTTCCTTACTGCCGAAAGCAATACATTTACCGGCGGATATATCGGAATTTATATGTACGGAACAGGCTACGTGGCATTGACTAAGCAAAGAGGCGCAGTTATACGCAACAATACGTTAGTTAATCAATATGCCAAAAGTATTTATTTGCCCGAAGAGCAAGACGCTTTGATTGAAAACAACAGCATCAACAACACGACTTCTGTCAAAACAGGATTTCAAGGTATGGATATTTACCGCAGCAAAGGGAAGCTTGTTGTGAGAAACAACCGCATCAATCTTTTGCAGAATGTCTATGCTATTGGTATCGAACTTCGCAGCGAGGCAGGCGGAACGGAACAAACTCCGGCATTGGTTTACAACAACAGTATCAGCATCGGCAATTCGCCTAATGCGTCCACCTACGGAATCCTTTTGAGTGGCGATTGTGCGAATATCAGTTTTTATCACAACTCCGTAAACATTGCAGGAACAAGCGGTCGCTGTTTGGGTATAACAGGTTCATCTATCACAATTAACAATATGACCCTCCAAAACAATTTGCTGCAAAACAATACAAGCAATGGAAATGTTTATTTTTTCTCAAAACCGGAACAATTCCAAGCGTTCACATTTAGCAACAATGCGTATTACGGTAGTGGCGACTTTACAAACAGTGACACTTCATTTGCCAACTGGGTAACTGCAAGCAACGAACAAAACAGTATTGAAGAACAAGCTGTATTTATGACTTCGTCCGACTTGCACCTGATGGAAGCGGGCGGATTGAATATCGCGACACCTCTGAATTTCATAAAAACAGATGCTGATGGAAATTTTCGCAGTTTGACCACGCCAACCGTAGGAGCCTACGAATATGCACCGATTGTGGTAACGACACCTGAGATAGAAGAAGGTTATCCCAAAACAGGAACGATTACCTACAATTCCATTCAATTCAAAACCAAATGGAACCAATCGGGCAACTTGTACGTCATCATCAAAGAAGCCACCGAAACAGCACCAACAAAAGACGAATTGTTGGCAACCGATGCCATAAGTCTGAATAGTGGAATTGAACACACTGCACTGTTTACGGCATTGGAAGAAGAAACTGCCTACAAAGCCTACTTCCTTTTTGTGAATGTTTTTGACCTTGAATCGGATTTAGAAGCATCGGAAACGGCAACAACCGTGAAACAAATTTTCCCATTGCAAGTATCGTTGTCTTCTAAAACAATCGTTACTTCCGGCGAACAAGTCGTACTCACTCCTACTGTTACAGGTTCCATAGCACCCTATACTTTCGAGTGGAGAGATAAAATGAACAACGTGATTTCTACCGAAGATACATTAACAGAATCGCCAAATACATCGCACCAATACAAACTAACCGTAACCGGTAGCGACCATCAAAGCAAAGTGCTTTATACCGATGTTATTGTTAGAGGCGAATTTGCTATTGCAACATTTGAAGACAATCACTTGGACGAAGAATCCTATTGGTATGGACGTGAAGAAGACGGCACTTCAACATTTTATAGCGGTTCGTTTGCATTCGCTAATTCCAATTATCCGTCTATGTGGACTTGGGGCGGATATGCTTATTCCAATGTAACGGCAACCGAATTTGATGGAGGCGAGTTTCTTTCTCATCAATTTCGCTCGGTTACCGGAAAAGGTGCGGAAGAAAGCAAGAGCTACGCAGTGGTATATACCACGGGCTCCAGCACCCAAATTGAGGTAACACATTCCGAAGAAGCAACAAGCATTCCGGGCGTGTATCTGACCAATTCCGCTTACACATACAGCAGTATGGCAGAAGGCGATTTGTACGCAGGAGAACCGTTCACACAGGGAGATTACTTTACGGTAACTTTCAAAGGAAACACAGGAACGAGCGTTACGTATCCATTAGCAGATTACCGTTCGAGCGACACAACAGAACATTTTATCCTGACCGATTGGAAATGGTTCGACCTTAGTCCGCTTGGAAACATTACAAGTCTGACCGTTTCGGTGGACGGTTCTCGCAAAGGTACTTGGGGATTGAATACTCCTGCTTATTTTTGTATGGATAACTTTGGAGCAGCAAAACCCGGCACGATTATACCTCCGGACACGATTACACCTCCCGACACGACTACATCGATAAAAAATTTGATGAACGATATGCGAATAGTTGTGTATCCGAACCCGGTTACGAATGGACAATTTACGATTTACGATTTACAATTGACCGCAAATCGCAATCCATTGTCTATTGAAATCTATGATTTGAGTGGCAAATGTGTCTATTCGGCGAAGCCAAATAGTACATCGTCAATAGTAAATGGTACATTCACAGTTAACGTTTCGCATTTGCGTGCCGGTACATATATCCTGAGATATGGAACATACACACAAAAAATTGTGAAAAAATAGCAAGGAGATTGCGGGTCAAGCCCGCAATGACGTACATTGTAGGGGCGGGGGCAGCCCGCCCACAATGACACACATTGTACGGACGAGGCACGCCTCGCCCTCCAACAAATCAACAAATCAACAAATCAACAAAAAGAAATGACCGATTTATTCATCACCAAACGTGACGGAAAAAAAGAAATTTTTTCCATTCAAAAAATCAAACACGCAATCGCACGTGCTTTTTTGTCGGTGGGCTGTTTCGCTACAGACGAGGTGCTGACCAACATTCTTTGTCGTTTGAATATCTCCAACTCCACAAGCGTTGAGGACATTCAAAATCAGGTGGAAGTTGCATTGATGGCAGAGCGATATTACGCAGTGGCGAAGTCCTATATGCTGTATCGGCAAAGGCATACGGAAGATCGTGAAATTCGAGATAAACTGAATTTCTTGATGGATTATTGCGAAGCAAGCAACGCAGCGAGTGGCAGTAAATACGACTCCAATGCCAATGTAGAAAACAAGAATATGGCGACACTCATCGGCGAACTACCCAAGTCGAATTTCATTCGTCTTAACCGCCGATTGTTGACCGACCGCTTGAAAGAGATGTATGGACGTGAAATTTCGGATAAATACATTGAATTGCTGAATAGTCATTTTATCTACAAAAACGATGAAACAAGTTTGGCAAATTATTGTGCAAGTATCACGATGTATCCGTGGTTGATTAGCGGAACGCTCTCTATTGGCGGCAATTCCACGAAACCCACCAATCTGAAATCGTTTTGCGGAGGCTTTACCAATATGGTTTTTATGGTTTCGAGTATGTTGAGCGGAGCCTGCGCCACGCCTGAGTTTTTGATGTATCTCAACTATTTTATCGGATTGGAATACGGCAAAGAGTATTATCTCAACAGCGATAAACAAGCGGATTTATCATTGAAGAAACGCACGATAGACAAAGTGATTACCGACTGTTTCGAGCAGATTGTGTATTCCATCAATCAACCCACCGGCGCACGAAATTTCCAAGCGGTGTTCTGGAATATCTCCTATTACGATCGATTTTATTTTGAAAGTTTGTTTGGCGAGTTTGTGTTTCCCGATGGAAGTCGTCCGGATTGGGATTCGCTAAATTGGTTGCAAAAGCGTTTTATGAAATGGTTCAACCAAGAGCGAACTCGTGCTGTGCTTACGTTTCCGGTAGAAACGATGGCGCTTCTTACCGAAAACGGCGATGCGAAAGACACGGAATACGGCGATTTCACTGCGGAAATGTATGCCGAAGGACATTCGTTTTTTACGTATATGAGCGACAATGCGGATTCGTTGAGCAGTTGTTGCCGTTTGCGAAATGAAATTACCGACAATGGTTTCAGTTATACGCTCGGTGCAGGTGGCGTTTCCACAGGTTCGAAAAGTGTGCTGACGATTAACCTCAACCGTTGCATACAAAAGGCAGCGAAAGAAGGCACGCACTATCTGTTCTTTTTGGAAGAAGTGATTGATTTGGCTCATAAGGCGCAGTTGGCTTACAACGAAAACTTGAAGTATATGCAATCAAAAGGAATGTTACCCTTGTTTGATGCGGGGTATATCAACCTTTCTCGACAATACTTGACCATCGGCGTAAATGGTTTGGTTGAGGCTGCGGAATACTTGGGAATTGAGATTACGGATAATCCCGCTTATGCGGATTTTACAGGACGTGTGTTGGGCTTAATCGAAACATATAACAAAAAATATCGCAGCAAAGATGTGATGTTCAACTGCGAGATGATTCCTGCCGAGAATGTGGGTGTGAAGCACGCCAAATGGGACAGAGAGGCGGGTTATCACGTGTCGCGCGATTGCTACAACAGTTATTTTTATGTTGTAGAAGATTCCTCGCTCAACATTGTGGATAAATTTCGTTTGCACGGGCGAAAATATATCGAACATCTGACCGGTGGCTCTGCGCTACATCTCAATCTGGACGAGCATTTGAGCAAAACGCAATATCGTCAACTCTTGCGTGTGGCAACACAGGAAGGTTGCAATTATTTTACGTTCAACATTCCGAATACGGTTTGTAACGATTGTCAGCATATCGATAAACGGAATTTGAAAGTTTGTCCTGTGTGTCAAAGCGAGAATTTGGATTATCTTACACGTGTTATCGGCTATATGAAACGGGTTAGTAATTTTTCTCGCCCTCGACAATATGAGGCAGCGAGAAGACACTATGGAAAATTAGGAATTACGAATTAGGAATTAAAATGAGATATTCAAACTACGACATAGTCTTCCAAGAAGTTCCCGGCGAGGTAACCCTCGCGCTGAATATATCGGGTTGTCGCAACGCTTGTCCGGGTTGCCACAGTCCGCATTTGCAGAGCGATAACGGCGATGACTTGACGGAACAGGTTTTGCAAAATCTGCTAAACAGCTACGGGAGTGCCATTACTTGCGTTTGTTTTATGGGCGGAGACCACGCACCAAACGAGATTTTGCGCTTGGCAAAATTTGTGCGAGAACACAAAAAAACAAGCACTCAATCCTACAAAACCGCATGGTATTCGGGGAAATCCGAACTCTATGAAAACGCACAATATCATTTCGATTATGTCAAATTAGGAAACTATGTTGAAGCGTTGGGAGGATTGGATTCTTCGACAACGAATCAGCGGTTTTATAAAATCGAAGATAGTGCGATGATGGATATGACGGAAACTTTTTTGATTTAACAATTCTGTCACAGAGCCATTTCCGCAATCAACACGGAGGAACGTGTTCTGCCTGTTCACAGTGCGCATATTGTTATGTCGAGAAACCAAACGGCAATGTTGGCATCTGTTCTCATTTATTGCAATACAATCTGTAGCCTCGCCGGGAATCGAACCCGAATTTAAAGTTTAGGAAACTTTCGTTCTATCCATTGAACTACAAGGCCGAAAAAGGTTAAGGGTAAAAGGTTAAGAGTGTTGCACCTTATTTTTACGTGCGAACTTTGCAATTTAGCGAAGCACCTTTAACCCTTAACCGTTTACCTTTTACCCTCTATATAATTAAGAATTTCTGTTGTGATGTATTCCAACTGTTCGCTATCCAATTCCGAGTGCATAGGCAGGCTCATCACCGTTTTTGCGAGTTTTTCGGAAACAGGGAAATCGCCGTCTTTGTAGCGTGGATCGTGATAAGCTTTTTGCTGATGAAGAGGAACCGGATAATAGATCATCGCAGGAATTCCTTTATCTGTGAGGTATTTGATGAGTTCTTCACGGTTGATACTTTCGTGCAGTTGCAATGTATATTGATGAAAAACGTGCGTGGAATTTTTCGATAAAACAGGAACCGTAAGTTTTTCGCACTTCGCAAATGCCGATGAATAGTGGGATGCAGCACGTGCACGATTAGCGTTATAGGTGTCCAAATGTTTGAGTTTGGCATCCAAAATCACAGCTTGAATACTGTCTAAACGAGAATTGACACCGATTTCGTCGTGATAGTAGCGCACTTTCATTCCATGGTTCACAACCACACGAAGTTTATCTGCAAGCGCATCATCATTGGTAAAGATAGCACCACCATCGCCGTAACAACCGAGATTTTTTGAAGGGAAGAACGACGTACAGCCTACGTCTCCGATAGTTCCCACTTTTTGTTTGCGACCATCGGAATAGATATAATCCGCACCAATTGCCTGACACGCATCTTCAATCACAAACAGATTGTGTTTTTTTGCCAACGCCATAATCCCCTCCATATCTGCGGACTGCCCGAACAAATGTACCGGAACAATGGCTTTGGTTTTAGGCGTGATTGCTTTTTCGAGAGCGTTTAAGTCCATGTTAAAGGTAAACGGATCAACATCGACCAAAACCGGCGTCAGTCCAAGCAAAGCGATGACTTCTGCGGTTGCTACGAACGTGAATGTTGCCGTAATCACTTCATCGCCGGGTTTCAATCCGAGTGCCATCATCGACACTTGCAAAGCATCTGTTCCGTTAGCACAAGGAATAACGTGTTTTACGTGGAGATATTTTTCCAAATTCTCTTGAAACCGCTTAACTGCGGGACCATTGATAAATGCACAAGAGTCGAGAACCTCTTGAATGCCTCTGTCTATTTCGGGTTTGATGTGTTGGTACTGACTTTTCAAGTCCACCATTTGGATAGGATTCATAAAAATTTTTTTGCAAAGATACGAAAAAAAAATCAATTTTTCGCATAAAACCATCGTGCCATTTTCTTCTCACTCCAATTTTTCGTGATTCGAACGAAGAAGTAGGTAAGGATAAGTGCGAAACAGATTCGGAAAATAAACACTCCTGTGTAATGTCCTCCGATAGATATCATCAAGAGCGAGTCTTCAATCATACTGTGGCAAAGCGACATCAGGAACAATGCATAAAGCACATCGCGTTTTTTCAATCCGCCTTGATTCACACTGTTGATGATCAAGCCTCCTCCATACGCTAAACCGAGCGTCATTCCTACAACTGTGATGGGGATCACATCTTTTCCGATACCCAAAAAACGCAAAACAGGTTCTAACACATTGTTGATTTTCCGAATGATTCCGGCACGTTTGAGAAGATCCAAAACGATGATTAAGGCAGTAATCCAAAGAAAAATAAAACCGTAATTTTTCAATTCATTCAAGCCCCATTGCAACAAAGACGGTTTCTCCGGTGCGATAAACAGGGTGTTCGCAATATCCGGAAACCCTTGCAGAACGCCGAGAAGACGATATATCCAATAAATCGCAATCCCACCAATCAAACCAAATCCGAAACGAACCAAAAAGATGAGCGGAATTTTTGCTCCTGCTTTTTTGGTAACCATCAGTTCAAGCGGAAAAGTATGTGCAATTAGGATTATGGTTGTGAGAGTTGTAACCTGTGCAACGGTCATCGGAGCAACATCCGATGCGATTTGAAAATACGCAATCAAACCTCCATAGATATTCGCAATCATCGTGGATGCCCACACCAAGCCCATTTCTCCGGGCAATCCCATCAGTTTCATCAGAGGCGAAAGGGCATCGCCAATGTAAACAATCAATCCCGTATCTTGCAAAATTTTTACTAAAATCGTGATAGGAATCATAAAACGAAACATATAGATACTCGTTTTTACGCCTTGACGTAGCCATTCGAGAAAGAGATTCGATATTTTTTTCATACCTGCAAATACTACAAACGTTGAGAAACTTTGGAAACCATTTCTGTTTTCCACATTTTGAAATCTCCGGAAAGAATGTGTTTACGCGCCTCTCCGACCAACCAAAGGTAGAATGCCAAGTTGTGCAAACTTCCAATCATCGGAGCTAACATTTCTCCGGCGTGAAACAGATGTCGCAGATAGGCTTTGCTGTAAAGTGTATCAACGAAACTTGCACCATCTTCTTCGATAGGCGAGAAGTCGTTTTTCCATTTTTCATTCCGCATGTTGAGGATACCGTTTTTCGTGAACAACATTCCGTTTCGTCCGTTTCGTGTGGGCATCACGCAATCCATCATATCCACGCCGAGTGCGATCGATTCTAATATATTCGCAGGAGTTCCTACGCCCATCAGGTATCTCGGTTTTTCTTTCGGTAAGATTCCACATACCAACTCCGTCAATTCGTACATGTCTTCCGTTGGTTCTCCTACGGACAAGCCACCTATGGCGTTTCCGTCGCAGTTGCAACTTGCGATTTTTTCTGCGGAAGCAATACGCAAATCCTTATACACACTGCCCTGAACAATCGGAAATAAACTCTGCGAATGTCCATATTTAGGCTCTGTTTGCGAAAGACGGACAACACATCTGTCGAGCCAACGATGAGTCATTTCCATTGAATTTTTGGCGTATTTATACTCGCAAGGATAGGGCGTACACTCATCGAATGCCATAATGATATCCGCGCCAATGCTGCGTTGAATGTCCATCACACGTTCGGGCGAGAACAGATGTCGAGAGCCGTCAATATGTGAACTGAACAAAACGCCTTCTTCTGTGATTTTCCGTGTGCCTTCGAGCGAGAACACTTGATAACCTCCGCTATCCGTGAGAATGGGTTTGCTCCAACCGTTGAAACGATGCAGTCCGCCTGCATTTTCGAGCGTTTCCAAACCCGGACGAAGATAGAGATGATAGGTGTTTCCTAAAATAATTTGTGCTTTCACATCTTCGTAAAGATGTTGAAGATGTACGCCTTTCACGCTGCCCACGGTTCCAACGGGCATAAAAATCGGAGTTAAAATTTCTCCGTGATCCGTAAAAATTTTCCCTGCACGCGCAGAGCTTTGATTATCAGTTTTTTCAATAGTGTATTTCATCGCAAATTGGAATAACAAACAATACGGTGTTGATAAAATAATTTCCAAAGGTACAAAAAATTTTCGTAAAAACGCTAATTTTGTCATTGATAAATCCGATTATATGCTTGCAGATATTTTTGAGAGTAGTGTGTTTGCCCTGATTTTACTGGGAATTTTCCTTGTTTGCTCGATTGTTTTGAGCATACACTATTTTCGTTTTCTAAAAATCAGATCCACGAGAGAACGTGTGGACGCTTCCGACCAAAGCCCGATTTCCATAGTGATTGCAACCCGCAACGAACACGATCAGTTGCGCCAAAACCTGCCGTTTTTCATGGAACAAAACTATGCCAATCTCGAAGTGGTTGTAGTGATTGATGATTCCGATCAAGGTGTGAATTACATTATGCAGGAGTTTGAGAAACAATATGCGAATCTCAAAGTGGTGAGTTTTGATTGGTCGAGAAATTTCTTTGTAGATCAGAAGTTTGCAGAGTCTGTTGGAATAAAATCGGCAACACACGAACGTATTTTATTGTCGAATATATGCACACGTCCGGCCTCTCCGGAATGGGTTGCGAGAATGTCGAATGCCTTGTCGGGAGATAAAAAAATTGTGATAGGCTATCACGCAATGATGCCGAAATCCACGTTTGCTAATGCTTTCGTGCGTTTCGACCGTTTTGTTTATGTGTTGCGTTATATGCGTGCTGCAATTTCCGGAAATCCATTCACGGCAGACCGAAAAAATGTTGCTTTCGACCGTTCGCTTTTCTACGATGCGAAAGGCGTTGCGCAATTCTACAATGTCAATACCGGCGATGAAGATATGTTTGTGAACCGTGCCTCAACAGCAAGCAATACCACTATCGAAATTCATCCGAATGCCTTTGTTAAAGGACAAATCGAACCCTCATTTCACGATTGGTTCGAGAAAAAAATCCGACATCGTTTGCTATTCAAAGAATTTAAGGCAAAAAATAAATTGGGCTTGATTGTATATGACTTATTCACTGCTCTTTTTTACCTCTTTTTAATCGGTATTTTAGTTTGTTTCTTTCTTCCCAACCCGCAAATATCCATTACGCTTTCGGATTTCGTACTTTTCGGAGGCGGTGTTTTTGTCTTAAAAAATCTTGTGCAGATGCTTGTTTTCAGAAAACTGATGCACACCTTTCAAGAACACGGATTGTTGCTGTTGATGCCGTTCTTTGATCTGCTATTGTTAGTGTCGTATCCGGCACTTTTATTCACTGAATTATTTACTAAGCGAATCACATGGAAATAGTCGAAAATTCTCACACATTTCGGTCGCTCAAAGCAAGCGAAGACTACGATTTGATATGTGCAGCATTGCACCACGGAGATCGCCGTGCGTATGCACAGTTGATGGATCGCTATCGAGAGAGTTTGTATTTTATGTTGCTGAATATGACGAAAAGTGAAGCCGATGCGGATGATATGACAATAGAGGCTTTTGGCAAGGCTTTCAGTTGTTTGCATACGTATTGTCCCGACTATGCATTCAGCACTTGGTTGTTTCGTATTGCCACGAACAATTGCATCGACTATATGCGGAAAAAGCGCATAAAGCCCATCCCTATTGAGCAGCCGCTGGCAGGAGAAGACAGACTTAGTTTAGAACTGCGTGTGGCAGATTTAGCGGCAGATCCGGAAACGATGATCATCAAAGAGCAGAAGATTCAGTATATGCGAGAGATCGTGGATAGGCTCAAACCGCATTATCGCATACTCATCGAACTGCGTTATTTCAAAGAATACTCCTACGAAGAAATCGCTGAAAAGCTTGATTTGCCAATAGGTTCAGTGAAAGCGAAACTTCACCGTGCAAAGGATTTTTTGTATAATATCTTGAAAAATACGGAAGTGAAGAATTAAAGAGGTAAGAAAGAAACACACACAGGGAATGGAGAACGAAAAAAAATCGTAATTCATAATTCGTAGTTCATAATTTTTTCGTATCTTTGCACTCGTTTTTATACATTATGTAAAACCAAAAAATAATTGTTATGAGTGCAATTCTTGACGTACATGCTCGTCAAATTTTAGATTCCCGCGGAAATCCGACGGTTGAAGTTGAAGTATTAACCGAAGGTGGCTATTTTGGTCGCGCTGCTGTTCCATCCGGAGCATCCACAGGCGTTCACGAAGCCGTTGAACTCCGTGATGGAGACAAATCCAAATTCTTGGGTAAAGGCGTTCTGAAAGCCGTTGAAAACGTAAACGGAGAAATCGCAAATGCCCTCGAAGGGATGGATGTTACCGAACAAAACGAAATCGATAGAATTATGATCGATTTGGACGGAACTGCAAACAAAGGTCGTTTGGGAGCGAATGCTATCCTCGGCGTTTCTTTGGCTTGTGCACACGCTGCTGCAGAGTTTACCAATCAACCGCTGTTCCGCTATATCGGAGGAACGAACGCAAATACACTGCCTATCCCGATGATGAACATCATCAACGGAGGTTCGCACGCCGACAACAGTGTCGATTTTCAAGAATTTATGATTATGCCTGTGGGCGCACCTACATTCTCCGAAGCTTTCCGTATGGGTGCGGAAGTGTTCCACACTCTGAAAAGCGTGTTGCACAAACAAGGTATGAGCACTGCTGTTGGAGATGAAGGAGGTTTCGCACCGAACCTGAAATCCAACGAAGATGCCTTGAAAGTAATTATGGAGGCTATCGAAAAAGCAGGCTACAAACCCGGCGAAGATATTTGCATCGGCTTAGACCCGGCTTCTTCCGAATTTTATCTCGAAGATGAAAAAGTATATCACCTCAAAAAATCAACCGGAGAAAAACTCACGTCTTCTCAAATGGCTGATTTCTGGGCAGACTGGCACAAACGCTATCCGATCATCTCTCTCGAAGATGGTATGGCGGAAGACGATTGGGATGGCTGGAAATATCTGACCGACAAAATCGGAAAAACTTGTAACTTGGTTGGAGATGACTTGTTTGTAACCAATGAAAAACGCCTAAAAATGGGTATCGACAAAGGTGTTGCCAATTCGATTTTGGTAAAAGTGAACCAAATCGGTTCTTTAACCGAAACGATCAACGCTGTGAATCTCGCATACCGCAACGGTTATACTGCGATTATGAGCCACCGTTCGGGCGAAACCGAAGACGTTACTATCGCAGATTTGGCAGTGGCTTTGAACACCGGTCTGATCAAAACCGGATCTGCTTGCCGTTCCGAACGTATTGCAAAATACAACCAATTGTTGCGTATCGAGGAAATGCTCGGCACTTCCGCAAACTATCTTGGAAAAGGATTTAAATACGCAAAATAAAAAACGGTAAACGGTTAAGGGTAAAAGGTTAAGGGTTAGTTTTAAGGCAACCTTTTACCTTTTACCTTTTACCTTTTACCTTTTACCTTTTACCTTTTACCCTTTATGATTCTTCTCCTCGAAACCTCCACCCCTATCTGTTCCGTAGCCCTTTCGAACGGCGTGGAAATAGTGGCTATTCGAGAGAATCACGAAGGACTTTCACACGCCACATTGACTGCCGTTTTTATTGATGAAGTGATGAAAGAGGCACACATCCAATTTTCGGATTTGGATGCGGTTGCCGTGAGTAAAGGTCCCGGTTCATACACCGGTTTACGTATCGGAGTATCTACAGCAAAAGGACTTTGCTATGCCTTAAACAAACCTCTGATTGCCATTAACTCTTTGCAAGCTTTAGCGCAAATCGCCTCAAAATCGTACGATGAAAATCATCTTTTTATCCCCATGATTGATGCACGGCGTATGGAAGTTTATGCAGGGGTGTACAACGCAAAAAACGAGTGCTTACGAGATGTTCAAGCCGACATTCTTGATGAAAATTCATACTCGGAATTTATCCAAAAACCAATTGTTCTTTTAGGCGATGGTGCAAAAAAATGCGAAGATATTTTCAAAAACAATCCGCTAATGACCATCGACAAAACCCTTCAATTTTCCGCAAAAAATATGGCAACACTCGCTCAAAATGCCTTTAATAGCAAGACTTTCGAAGATGTTGCTTATTTTGAACCTTTTTACCTCAAAGATTTTATTGCAGGAAAACCCAGCGTGAAAGGACTTTTTTAATTTACTATTTTATTATTTACGATTTACTATTTTGCGTAGCCTTTAACCATAGCCGAAGGTCGCATACCTAACGGCATGCGTGCGAAAGAGAGAACCGTTTGTTTCTACCGAACTTTAATGCCTACGGCATTATACTCCAATAGTAGGGGGATGTCTCAACTCCACAAACTGCGTTTGTTCCGTTCGACCGCAAACCCAAAAATCACCCAAAGGTCTTGCGCCGTTGAAAAATTTTGTGTATCTTTGCAAAACGTTAAACTCATAACAAAATATCAAGAACAAAATTACTCAAATATGTACACCATTAAAAAAATCTTCTTCTATTTGGCTGTTGTGCTTATTGTTGCAGTTTCTGCAAGTTCTTGTTCTCCTGTTGTGCGTACGGCTGTGGTAAAAAGTTATCCCGCTGTTGCACAGGAGCAAGTAACTGTGTATTGGGATCGTTCAGAAGTTCCCGAAAACTCCGAAGAATTGGGGGCTATTGTGGTTACTGATGGCGGTTTTACCACACAGTGCGATTCACTAACGGTCATCAATCTTGTGAAACAGGAAAGCGGGAAAATGGGCGGAAACGCAGCATTGATTACGGAACACAAACGTCCGTCTATTTGGACAAGTACCTGTCATCGAATGTGGGCAACAGCATTGAAGACCAACGGCTTGCAACTCCCAAAATCCGATACTTCCACACCAACGACAATTCTGCCAAAGCCACCACGAGCGCATTCAAGAGTGCGATTTGTTGCCAATCTCGGCTACGGTTTTCGCACAGCGAAAATAAGTCCCGATTTAACACCTGATGAACGTAAGGATCTTGAACAGCGGATGTCCGGACTTGTGTGGGAAGCGCAGGTAACTTACTTTTTTCAAGATTACATGGGAATAGGTTTAGACTATTGTGGCTACTACGCCACATCCAGTTATCCTACCTATCTGACCGATATGCCCTCCGTTTCCGGGATATTAAACACTTCTGATATAATGACTTATATTGGTCCTGCGTTAATCGTTCGCACTCCTTTCAAAAAATGGGTGTTTGATTATAGTTTTGGGATGGGTTACTTTGACTATACGTCCAAAGGCACTCTAAATGATTTTACTGCATCATCAAACGGAAGTACTCTTGGTGTAAAATACGGAGTTGGAGCAAGTTATAAATTGGATGAACAGTTGGAAATCGGAGCAAGTTTGCAGTTGTTAGGCGGACTATTGAGCAAGTATTCCGTAACTGATTTTTATGGAATGACTAAAACCGTAACCCGTGATTTGGAACAGCGCGAAGGGCTTGGACAATTTCGGTTGATGGTGGGTTTACGTTATAACATCAAATAGACGGATTTCCGCAGATAAAAAATGAAATATCTGATTATGCAAAAAAAAATCTGTTTCTATGTGGCTATTGTAAGCATTGTAGCAGTTTTGATGCCCTGTCATCAAATGCAGGCAGTAGCATTAAATACAAATGGCTTACAAATTGCAAAATCTGACACTTCCACTCCGAAGACAGACTTACCGGAATCATCAATAAAGCGTTCAAGTGCTCGATTGGCAGTTAGTATTGGAAAGGGCTTTCGTACAACAAGTTATTCCGGTTTAACAGACGAACAGCGGATGTCCGGTTTAGCGTGGGAAGCACAAGCGATTTTCTTTATTAACAATTACATTGGAATAGGTTTCGATCATTGTGGCTACCACGCCAAATCCTATTCTTCTGGTTTGGTAAGCAACAATCCTATCGTTTTCGGAGCCTCGAACACAACCGACATGATGATTTATATAGGTCCGGCATTGGTCGCTCGCACTCCTCTAAAAAAGTGGACATTTGATTATAGTTTAGGTGTAGGTTACTTTGGCTATACGATCAAATCCTCTTTGAGTACGACCGCAGCTTTCTTTAACAAGCAAACGGCATCTTTCAATGGAAATACTCTCGGAATAAAAGGCGGATTAGGTATAAATTACAAACTCGGCAAACACTTGGAAATCGGGACGAGTTTACAGTTGTTAGGAGGAAATTTGAAAAAAGGAACCACAACCACTTTCGATGGAATGAGAAGCCATACCACGAGTGGCAATTTAAGACAGTACGAAGAGCTTGGGCAATTCCGGTTGATGGTGGGGCTTCGGGCTTCGCTATAATATCAAATAATTCGTTACATTTTCGCAATCATCTATTGGAAATGCAACCCTAACCCGCTGGCGCAGATTTGTAATCCGTGCCGAGACGTATCAGAGCGATCGATTATGCAGAATGGGAAAAATGAGGCTGTCTCAAAACCCTCCAATTCTATTTAATTTTCTGTTATTCAACACATTATTGTCAATAACTTTTGATAAATATTTCTTAATCATATAGATA
>QMCD01000502.1_pt1 | contig 27204 bp, 34 predicted proteins | sample 1821841 | NCBI WGS metagenome assembly QMCD01 (sample SAMN01991225, study PRJNA193472) | Termite gut metagenome, whole genome shotgun sequencing project. | isolation source: worker | host: Macrotermes natalensis | reverse complement strand
CTTCCTTCAGTATCAACGCTTCCGCATTCGTGTACATCAATTCCTGCTCTGCATATTGCCGGCATAATTCATTCCTCCGTTATTTTTTAGTTATGGTCTATACGAGCCGCATTTTCTTTTATGTTGCCGCCTGCAATGGTGGTTATATTTCCGGCGGCGGTTATATCTATGTTTCCTTTTGATTTTATAATAAGGTTATTTACAACCATAGTCGTAGCATTGGGAGTCATTGTGATTGACTGTCCGGCGGTGTCTCTTATATAGGTTTCACCTTTTTTCAGCCTGAGACGTTCCCCGTCTTTTTCTATAATAAGCGAGTTGTCCTCGCAAGCTTCTTTGATTAACGGCGTCGGACGCGAAAACATACCAATTATGGCGATAGCGTTTGACAGGTCAAATTTAAGGTCGGTTTGGGACTCAGCTTTAGTCCTCCATGTGTCAAGCGCTTGTTCAGCAAACATAACAATACACTCGTCCCCTGGTTTTATCGGGTACGTTATGACCGCCGTCTGTTCACTGCCCTGAATAACATACACCGGCACCTCGTTCAATTTGGGAAAATCCATTAAGGAATTATCGGGCATTTTAAATTTTCCATAAGGCAAAATGGAAGCCTCGCATTTTAAAGGGTCAAACGATATAACCCGTGCGGGTATCATAGTATGCATATCCCGTATCATGTCAGCAATATTATTTTTTACTTCCTGTGTAAGTTCCTGTAACATACAGACGCGCCCCTCCGTTACGCTTCAATGAGCTTCGCTGTGCATATCCAGTCGCCCTTAATATTATCACCGGACATCTCGACGGTTTTTACCCTAAAATAGCCTTTAACTTCTTTGCTTTCAATCCTGACGTAATCCCCTATATTAATAGCTCCGTTTAATAAATATTCGACTTCCCACCCGTTTTGGTCTTCGCTGCCTTTGGAGTCCTCACCGTAGGTCAGTTTTTTAGGTATTCCGAGCAATCCGGAACTTGGGGATAATAAATAAACCTGCCGCGTCATGGTATCCCGCGTCATTTTAACCTGTAAAATACCGTTTTGTATTTGCCAGCTTAGTCCGCTGGACGCACAGGCTTTATCCAGCGCAGTACGGCAAAGCCCGATATATGAAAACCCGTTCGGAAGGTCTGCGAATTTAGCATTATATGAAAAAACAACTGCGACCCCCATACTCACTGCGGCGTCTTGAATAATTTTCTTAGTGTTTATTACACCGGCATATGACAGAGAGACGTAGCTGTCACGTAATTCTGTACGCCCGTCCGCTATTTCGATAGCGGTTTCCCTGTCTCCCCCGTCCATTGACGTCTCTATGTACGTTACTGTACCGACAAATATTAATGTCAGTATCTTGTCATATCCTGCCCTTAGTGTAACGACACAATCTTTTTGGTTAAGGGTTGATAAATGCTCGGGACTTAAATTCCAGAGCGATATTTTAGCGGTGTTCGGTGTTTCCGTGTCCGCTTTTTCTATGCTGAAATTAATATGAAGCGCCGTGGGGCTTTCTTTTGTCGTTGCCCCTATTTCAAAACCAACGCCGCCTGCCGCCCCCGCGGTTAAACGGTATTGTCTGTCAAATTGTATCATTGAGATGCCCCCTGTTTGGCGGGGATATACGCAAATACTGCCCGCCCGGTTAAAAAATCATCCCTCCCTATGGTTTCTGCCTCGGAATACACGCCAAAAACTCCGGAGGGAAAATTATCGTCTACAATTTGTAAGTTAAGGGGGAAGCGCGGAACTATTTTTATACCCTGAGTCAATGGTATTTTTTGTATGGTAAATAGCCCAAAACTCCAGCGTCGGGCGGTATCATTCCATGTAAACCGTATTAAATACTGTATCCCGTCAAGGACGACGCTGGAAAAGCTATCGTTTAAATCAGGTACGGATATTTCAACAATATTCAAAATATGCCTCCTAACCCTACCAAAGAAGCATTATCGGCTAAATTATACAACGCCGAACCCCTGCTATTGTTGCCGTTACTGCTGTCGGACGGCGCAGTTGAGTTTTCCTGACTTGTTCCGGCGGTGCTGTTAGTAGTGCTTGCCGCTCCTGCGTTGACTCCCGTTTCACCGCTCTTACCGTAACTTGCCGGGATAGTAGTCATTTTACTTTCGGTAATCCGTATTTCCTGAAAGGAAATAGGTATCTCGCGGGATGTGCCGTTTTCAAGGGTCTTTGACAATTCGATACTCAAAATTGCCATGTTGTTGTATGTCTGTTCAGCGGTTACTACAGTAACGGGCTTCTTGGAAAAGAATATGTCCTTTAGCTTTTTGACCGTTTCCTGTACCCTGGACGCGCTTGCTCCGTGCCGTGATTTCCACGTAACAGGTGTATTTGTTAAAAACAGCGTCATGCTTAGAGAAATGGGGCTGAGTATTATAGTATCGCTCACCTCGAACCCGCTTTCTACCGGATATGACGGAGCCGTTGCCTCCAGCGACTCAGAAGACTCTATCATGGCGTCAAACTCCAAGCCGTCTATACTGACCGGCTGTTTAATATTTGCTATAACGCATCACCTCGCATACGCCAAACCGCGCGCCATTATTCCCGTGGCGTCGTCAGCGGCTTTTTCCATAGCGGTTGAACTCTTACGCTGCCCCGCGCGGTCGCCTTCGAATTTATTATTTATTTCAACGTTCTGTACAATAGTTTTGTTCTCAACCGACGAGGCAGAAGCCGCTACTGTTTCTGAACGCGGTGTTATGCCAAGTGTCATAATGTCTTTTAGCGTTTGAAAAAGGGCGTCAGTTTTACGTGATGTAAACACTTTACGTCCTTTTGCGCCCGTTATTAATTCCGGGCCCTCTTCACCGGCAATGAAAGTATCGGGTGAATTATCCGAACCTTTGGCAAGCATTGGAATTAACGGTATGTTTATACCCTTGCCTCCGACGACCGGCACCCAGTCGGGTATTTTTAGCTCGTTCAAACCGCCTAAAAAAGTATTAATCCCCTCAATAATAAAATTAATGGGGATTTTAAATATAGCAGCCAACCCGTCAATTATACCCTTGAATATGTTTACAACGCCATCCCATGCTTTACTCCAGTCACCCGTAAATACGCCGGTAATAAATTCAATCAAACCTTGAAATATCGTTATAACGGCGTCAATTATCGGTGCAAGGGTTTCAAAAGCTTTTCCCAGTGAGTTGCCAATAAGTTCAGCAACAAACGTAATGACGGGCATTAAGTCCTCGAGCAGTGTCATCAATAACGGTAAAATCGTGTCAATAATAGGCATCATAATTGGCAGCAACCTTTCAATAAGGTTGATTACGATAGGCAATACTGACTCAATTACTCGCATTACTATAGGTAGGAGCTTCTTTATAAGTTCGGTTATAACCGGCAGTACCCTGTTAATTATTTGGATTACAAACGGCAAGAGCTTTTGTATTAAACCGATTAACGGAGGCAGTATCTGCTTGATTATTTGAAAAACGAAAGGTAAAAGCTGTTTTATAAGGTCGCCTATTACGGGCAATATATTCCTTGCTATTTGTATGATAAAGGGGATTAATTGTTTAATAATATCTACTATAATGGGGAAAATCGTTTTCCCCATTTCTATAAGTTCAGGCAGTATCAGCTTTAATACATCAAGCAGATAACCCCCGAAACTTTTTGCCAGTTCAAGTATTTTGGGCAGTAGTTCTTTTGCCGATGCCATGATACTTTTTATAGTATCCTTAACCGCTTCACCGTCAATGCCGAATTTTCCGAACATTTCGCCCATAAGGGAATTGTTTCCCTGCATGAAATTTATCAGGTCGTCTATCAGTAAAGCGACTATAACGATAACAGCAGTTATCGCGAGCATTTTTATGTTGATTTTCCCGAGTCCTAAACCGAGCAATTTAATGAAACCGAGTATTTTATTAAAATTTAAGGCGAACATTATTGCACCTGCTGTAATGCCAAGCAGTTTTACAGCGTTTTCCGCACCGCCTAATTTTTGTACCAGCCTGTCTATAAAGTCTTGTGTCCGTTTAATACGGTTTGACATCCGTTCAAACATACGGTTCAGCGTTGTACCCTCTGCCGTCAAACCTTTAATTCCGTCAGTAAGTATGCCTACAAGCTGGGATACCAGTTTAATCACCTGTACGGCGGGTTTAAGGAAAGAAGCACCTACCGCCGCTTTCAGGTCTGTTAATTTCTGTTTTAAGTTTCCTAACTGGTTGCTCCATGTATCGGACTCCCGCGCCGCCTGACCCATCGCACCTGACAGCTGATTGGCGTCCTCCACCATTTTTAGTAAGGTCAATTGTTTTTGCGACTCACTAAGGTCTTTAAAAGATTTACCATATAAAGCGTTAGCCGCCGTATTCCTTGTGGTTTCCGTTGCGGACAGCCCGAGCGCTGCGTCGTTTGCGTAGTTACCCTTTAAAAAAGACTGGAGAGACATCGTTACTTCTTCGATTGACTTATCATAAAACGCCGCTGAGTCAGTAACCGCTTTCATTGCCCTTTCTGATACACCTAAAGCCGCTGCGGTATCCATACCGGAAGTTTTAGCAAAAGCGGCTATTTGGGTAAAACTGCCGCGCAATCTGTTGGTTACGACACCCGTCTCGTCTGCGATTGCATTAAGACTGTCGGACGCATTTTTTTCCATCTCACCAAAAACCGAGGTGAACTGACTGTTAAGGGCTTCAACTTCTGCCGCCGCTTCTGCAAGGCTCGCCATGCCTCTTACTGAAAATACAACGGCGATTGCACCGAGGGCTTTTGATGCAAATGATTTCAACCTGTCAATGCTTTCGTTTGCTTTTTTCTCGGAGTTTTTGTCAACATCATACCCAAACGATATAGCAATGTCGCGTATCGTCACTTCATCCTCACCTCGCTTTTTTCTTTATTTCGTCAATGCGCGCGGCTTCAATGTCCTGAGTCATTCGCCACAATGCGTAGAGCTTGAGGGCTTCATCAAGTGTGTAGCATTCCTCAAGCTCTGTTTTATTTGCGATTTGCGTTCCTATGATAATGTACATACGCAGTTCGAGTTCCGAAAACTGCGATACGTCTAATGTACCATACTTCCCGGGCTCGGCTGATTCTTCGCCGCCAGTGTTTTTACGAGGCTGCCAAATTGGCCGCCGAGCCTCCTGAAAAAACCCGAATAGTTGACTTTAATAACGTCAAACGCAAGTACAAACATATCCTGTGTCTCGGCGCAGAATACTTCGTCTGCGACATCCTCTGTTAATATCTGCGCTTCTTTTTCCCCGTCAAGCTGCACTGATATGTTCTTATATAAAATAAGTAATTTTTTAAGCAGCATTTCCACCTTTTCACCGGAAAGACCCTGCATTGCGTTTGCAAGATACGGAGCGGCTTTTTCCGCGTCAACGTCAAGGAGATTTACTTCTCCTCCGTTATTAACATTCGCCCCCGAAACAATCGGAGCAATAGAAGCAATAGAAGCAATAACCGGCGTAATTATCGACATGATTTCACCGCTTAAATTAGCGGACTTGAACGCGCTGAACGGACGGATATAAAAGGTATTACCGTTCAGCGTGCGTTCCTTTAATACTTCAAACTGTTTCATTTACCAGTTTTCCCCTTCCCAGGTAGCCTCACCGCAGTCTATAACCAGTTCGCGGTCGGGCATATCCTTTCCAAATTCGCGGTTAGGCGGCTTTACAATCCATGCGTCATTGGCGCTGAAAACTAACCCGCCTTTCATGTCTTTTATTAATACAGGAAACGTGCCATCCCCGGTTGTACGGTCACGGTCATACGTCTGCTGCGCCCATGCGATAGTCGGCGACTGCATAAGCAGGGTAAGCGTTACTTTTGCGGTGCTGTCCGGGTCAATGGAACGTACCACCTCACCGTCGCACCCTACTTTTTTTGTAATTCCGTCGCCGTTAGCTTCGATTGTTACGAATGTACCATCCGAAAGCCCTTTAACAGCGTGTGAACCCAACGATATAAGGATTTTTTTAGGGTCGTATGTTTTAAGCATCTTTACTCCCTCCCGTTAATATGTTAATGAACCGTCAACCCTGACGGCGTGGATTGCACCTGCAAGCCTGGCGCTGAATTTACAATCAGTAAGCACGCGGGAAGCTTTCTGAGTAGCCGTAATATTCAGGGAATTAGGTACGCTTGTAGTGAATCCGGGTACAAGCACTTCATCTTCGTCGTATTCATCCTCGGCTACTATACCTCTGTCACGGGCGGCTTTAAGGCTGGCTATCATTTCATTCTGAACTAAAGCAATACCGCTATTTGTGTACGGGATTTTCGGGTTCATAAGCAAAAGATTAACAATACGGAGCTGCATATCGTTCTGTAACCAGTCGCGCCCTCTTATGGTGTCAATCCATTCACCCGCGCGAACCTGACCGTGCATTGTTATATTACGTTCGGCGTACTGCATAAAGTAATTGCTGTGTCCGTCCACAAGTGCATTTATCAGGGTGCTGCTTATTTCTGAAGGATAAACGGATGCAAGCTTTTTAAACGCCCACGTTTCGGAGCCTGCGGGGTAGGACAAGCACTTTGCCGCCGCCGCAACGTGTAAATAAGCGTTAGCCTGCGGTACATCACCGGGGGCGTCATCATCGTTTATCAGTCCGCACCAGCCGAAAGACCGGTAGAATATCTCACCCACGGGGTCTGTATCAGACAGAAATGTATAGGTGAACATTTTAACCTGCGCCTCAGTCCACTCTGCTATACTTTCGTACTGGCTTTCGTCAATACCCGCGGCGCAGATAACATACCATCCCGTTGTACCGACAGCCGCGTCAAGCGTTTCAATCGGGGACATCATTTTCGGTACTGTGTTATTGGTAACAGTTCCGGGCGTATATGTTTTTATGCCGTCAAAATTAACATCGCCGGTAATGGTGGTTGTCCGTGTTCCCTTTTTAGCGGTAAGCGTGACGGTGTATACTCCGCTTTCTTCACCCGTCGGAATATTCATTGCATCCTCCAACGGATTAATCGGTGTACCGATTACAACCTGTAAATATGCATCGTGGTTTGTAACGGTCGGTAAAAAGCCGCCGTAAACGCTTACCCCGTCTTTTGTTATTTCAGCCTCCATCGACTCCGCCGCTTTACGGTCATAAGTTACTTGCAGCCAGGGTAAGTCCGCAGGCAACGGAGCGTCGGGGTCAATGTCAGCTGCGTCTGAGTAGTAATTATCTTCGGTTATAATCTTTATGTCAAAGTCTTTGATTGACGGCGGAGTTTCCTGTATCGCCGCAATGTAAAGGTGTGTAGGTTTGGGACTCTGAGAAAACGCTATCCGTGCGGCTATGCCCACAGGGTCAGCGTTATCACCCACGGCAGTATATCCCGCCGCTGTTACTTCTGCTAAATCGGAATATACACCCACCACCGGCAAAGGTTTACCCGGTTTAACGGAAGGCGAAGGCCCTACAATTAACAGATTATCAAAATTCGCACTGTCAACCGCCGGTGCGGCAACATCAATATTTACTGTGACAATGCTATCAAGTTTAGACATTATGTTTATTCCTCCCTTATAATTTCTGGGGGTTCTACCTGTTCGAACCATCCCGCAGTTGCATCGGCTATTGTCTGCGAACCACCCCCGGATGGCGATTGTTCTATGCTGGGGTATATCGGTTTTCCTTCGTCGTCGACGTCAAGCGGTGGTTCGGGCAGTCTGCCGCCGTTTTCGTCTACGGGGTAGCCCTCCGGGTCGTACTTTGGATTGCCGTTATCATAATAAGGCGCGCCCCCGTCATACATTAACGCCGAATAACCAACCGCCGTTTGTGTAAATCCGACCTCGACCTCTGCCATCGCTCTGTATTCCCACGTCGTGTCATTAATAATGCCGGTGAGGTCTTGAACTTGGTTTGCAAGCAGGGATATGTCGTTTATTTCACTCCACTCATCCACATAAGCGGAATTAATAAAGTTTATAAACTCCATCAGGTCGTTTACAGCGGTGTTGTCATACGAGGCGGTAACTCCAAGCGCAGTATTTATGATTGCGCCTTTTGTATAAAGGTCTATTTGTAATACGGTTTTAGAAGGATAACCGTCCCTGAGAATGCCATTTACTGTTTGGGTTACAGGCTGGTACGGTCTTGTAATACCGCCGATATTAAGCACTACGAGCGGTGCGTTTGGTTTTACCGTTCTGGTGCTGCCCCACACAACCGACGCGCCCTTGAAATACAAGGCGGTTAATTCGTAAAGTTTTTTCTTTAGCTCACCGATGTTCAATAAACCTCACCTCCCGTAGCGTGTAAAAGCGTATCCTGTTCGTTTGGCGGCAGAATGACAAAATCAGAGCGGTAATGGCTGAGGAGAGTGTGGTTCCACATGACGGACGATTTGCACTCATACCACAACCCGTTGTATAATAACCGGGTACCGGGGATTTCGGCAAATTCATCAGCGGATACAAGGCGGTCAGGACCGAAAGCCTTAACACGTTTAACCGTGCGTTCGCCCTCCGGAAGCGCGAGCAGTTCATCAGGCGTTAATGGCTGTACATCAAGACGGAGTTGCGAGTCTGTATAAGAAGCCTCCGCATATCCGTTTACAATAGACTGTCCGGCGTACTGACGGATGGTATACTGTTTTTTAAACAGACCTATATACAAACTCAATCCTCTCCCTTAGGTTTTATAACATAGTGTACTGATTGCCGCATTCTGCCGGTGTCTATAAGCGGTTTGTCCGATTTCTTTTTTCTTATCGTAGACTCGGCATTCGATTCAAAGCTGCCGTTGCGGATTTCGTTTTGTATAAGACCTACCTGCAACGCCCCGAGGGACTTTAATGCTTTTCCGGCGGTTGCTTCCCCTTTGGCTATGGCCCGAAGTTGATTTTTACACATAGTGGAAATTCTCGATGCATTATTATCGACGCTGTTACGAATAAAAGGCCGTGAGGGTGAACGCTTGGTTCCCAGTTCGTTCCATGCCGCTATTTCTGCCAAAGTTGTACCATCCTCGTCTGCTTCTGCTGTAACTGCTTCGTGTTTTTGTCCGTACCCTTTTCCGTTGACGGTGAAACCAACTCTTGTTTGTAATTTTTTAAGTTCCTTAATTTCCTTAAAAAATATTTTACCCTGCGGAGTAATTTTATCGTGTCCGGGCATTCGGTTCACCCGCCGATGTTATCGGCATTATCCTCATACGCCGCAGACTAAGGTATTGTATGCCGTAAGGGGTTAAAGCAAGCTCCGCATTGGTTTCGGTGTACTGTTGGATGTTGTTGTTAAAGCCTATTGATACCTCGCCCTCGGAATAATTAGCAACGCGCATTAAATTACCGACGCCTATACCTCCCACATCCTGAAGCGGGTCGCTCCCACCGGGCGCTCCTGCATTAGCTACTTTCATACGATGAGCGGTAAGCAGTGCGAGGGCTTGCGCCCATAAGTTCATAAATTTTCGTTTACTGATTAATGGCGCCGTGAGTTCAATCCAGCTCATTACTTCATCGTCCGATACTGTACTAAATTCAGATGCCATAATGCGAAATGTCTTTAATACCGGAGTAAAGTCCACGGGACACCCCCCTATTCCGACGACAGCTTTTCCGTGATTTTAGCTATAATCTGCGCCTTTGTGTTGTCATCAGCCCACTCTATACCGAGTGTGTCGGCTTCATTGCGTAAAAGCTCAAGGTTCATGCGGTTAAGCGACTTAATTTTTGCATCCGCCGATTTATTTTCGTCAGGCGGGGTAATGGGAGCAGTGCTGTCCTCTTTAACCTCTTCGAGCCATTTTTTATCGATATAAAATTTTACAGTAGGATGCTCCGCGCTGTATCCTTCAGGCAGTTCACCAACAGCATCGGGCGTTAATATAAGGCTGCCAAAACCAATACACTTTTTACCTGTGTTTTTTACTAACATTGTTGCGTTCTCCTTTCATTAGACGCCGGGGGCGATAAGCATTGACATCGGGTAATAGATAATTGCGCCCGCCGTCCTTGCTTCACAGGGTACTACAAACTCAAGCCCGCTCGGCTGCGCGGGGTGCTGATAAAACGGGAGAGGGTTTTCAATAGTAAACTTGTCGGGGTCTCTGCTGAACATGAATGCAACGCCCTGACCTGCATACGGGGTTATGCCGCTGTCTGCGTTCAGTTCGGGGGCTTCGACGATTTCCTTGAGACGGGGACTGTTATCTAAAATCCATTTTAGGATTGAAGCGGCGACCGGCGTCCCGCCTATAACCATCGGTGTGTTTGCGAGATACAGGAACGCATCCGTCGGAAGTGCGAGGGTATCGGGTTTTTCAATACTCTTTGTCAGAGTTGCCGTATAAGCCTGCATAGCGTTTACATCCGCTAAAACCTCCTGCGGGGTTTTATCAACCCACTTTGTAGAGGTTCCTGCGGAGTTCATCGGCAGGGTGAACAGCGGGACATCGTTTGTAGGCGATAAAACACCCATAAGGTTATTTGCTTCATCACCCGCCCACGCTATTATGTTTGCAAGCCTGTCAATAGCGTCTTTGGCGTTTGCGCCGCGCCTAACGTCCAGCGATTTGCCGGCGTAGCGGCTCGCCCTCATTTCCTGAACGGAATAACCGTAGCTGTCACCCAGGGACTTAACGTGCGCGGTCGACGGAATACCTTTTGTATCAACGCGGGGGAGGTCAGTTGCGTAATTCTGTATAATTTTCGCAACGCCGCTCCGGTCGTAGCTGTAAAACGTAATTGTTTCCGCTCCGGGGTCTGCTTCACTTGACGACGGAAAAAGCTTAAGTGCGTTAAAATCAGGATAAAGGCGGTCATATGTCTTGGTTTTGATGTAATCAAGTTCACGGGCAAAGAATATGCTCGCGTCCTCCATACCGTCAAAACGCAGGGTTGGGTCATCAACCAGACCCGCCGGAATGCGTGAGTATCTGAACGCTTCATAATCCGACTGGTCATATGTGGATGACGGCATAACGGGGTTATATTTATTCGACATTTGTTTAGCTCCCTTCTTTTAAACTTTTTGATTGTAGATTTCAACAGGTGCGATATTGCCGTTTCCGAGACCGCCTATAAATCTGCCGTTTACAGCAATGTTAGTAGTCTCGTCTGTGGTGTTTGTGAAACACCCGGCATCATCACCTGTCTTTATGAGATAAAGGGCATCCCCGTATTCAGGGGTAATATCATCGGCAACACGCGCCCACGCCCTGCCCCAGCGCAGCACGCCGACTGTCTGCGACGGGTAACAATGCACCTCGCCGCTCATTGTCATCTGCTGCGTGTATCCGGTCATTATAACGCCCTCGAATTTATCGGCGGTGGCTGCATCAGTCGGAACCAGTACATCCTTGCCGGGATTGTTTCCGGCAACCGCACCCATGCCGAACAGCATTGCATCGGTTTTAATCTCTCCGTTCATTCGGCTGTCAATGGAATACGCCGTTATGTCAACAAGCGCGCCCGCAACGCCTTTAGGCGTTTGGTAAGTATAAGAAAGTTGTCCTGACATTATTCATTACCTCCGTTCTGTTGTCTTTCAATCATACGCTCGCGGGCGCGGGCGGCTGATGTTTTTCCGGAAGGCGTGAAGTCGCTGCCATCAGTACGGTTTGACATCTGCCTGCGCTGATAGTTACAGTCTTTACCGCTGCCGGTTGTGTTAAGCTGAGCCACCGCCGCATCAAAAGCGGCGTTAATATAGATTTTGCCTTTTCCATCAAGGCGCATATTGGGGTTGACCTTTTTAATGATAGCTTTTTTTGCTTCTAAGGGGTTCATGTCTTCCAGCCCGTCAAGGTTCAGGGAGTCGCCGAGGCGTCCGAGTTTGAGTCTTTCCCGAACAATAGCGTCCATTGCGTCAGTCTGAATAGTAAGTGTGACCTCACCATTGCCTTTACCGACATCAACTATTTTGTCCTCGTCTTTGTTTTCAACTTCGTTGGGTTTTACAACGGTTTTATCAAAATCTTTTTGAGCCATAAGCTCTTCTACGATTTCAAGCAGGTCGTTAATGTCCTCATCCTGCTGAGCTATAACACCCATCGACGCTTCGGGTGTATTAGGGTCGCCGTCCTGGTCTCTGCGGTCACGGCGGTCTTTGATTAACTTAACCTTGTCCTCTGCGGTCGCTGTTTGAGGTTCACCCCCAACAGGAACGCCCGTCAATCCTTCGGCGTCCGTATTTGTGTCGGGTTTTGCCGGTTCTGATTCGCACTCCTGTTTGTCTGCTTCATCCATCCTTTGTTTGCGCCTCGCCGCATAAGCCGCGACGGCTTTTTTCAATTCGTCGCTGTTCAAAGCTTTGTCAGTGGTTTTTTGCATTGTTTTTCCTCCTTCTATGTATTCATGGTTTCCATCTAAATTTAACCGAGCCTGTTCACCCGCGCGCGCGTCAGCGACGAGCGCGAGGTGGTTGATGCGTATATCGGTTTGGATGGCGTCATAAGGCTGCCCGTTCCATTCACCGGGCGTTTCGTCTAGTGTCAGTTCGTAGCCGAGGGATAACTCCCTCAAACCGGAACTCTGTACTTCGTTTATACCGTGGATGATTATCTGCGCTCGGACGTCATCCCCGTCCTGATACCCGTCTGATAATATAGTGCCTACTATTTCCCTTTCAACATTACGCTTATCAACGCGTCCTGCGTCATGGGTGATAATTACGGGTTTGCCCTTGTAAGTTTCGAGGCTTTCCGGTGCGAAAACGTGTTCCGGCAGCCGCAGTTCGCGCCGTATGCCCCCGTCGGGTTTTTTATACTTAAAAATACCGACGCTTGTAACAATGGGTTCATCAACTAAATAACCCTCATTTGTAAAATAGGTTTTATCCAAGGTTATGCTGTCGAGACGATGTACCTTTATCAGTTTTGGGGGCTGCTTCATTCGCCGCCACCCCCGTTTTTACCGTCCATTTGCTCCGCCGCAGAAGGCTCCTCGCCGTTAAGCATAGCGGTTATAGCCACGGCAAGATTTTGTATATGCGGTAATTCATCGCGGCGGTTGTCTGTGTAAATAGCTTTCATAACTTCGTTTTGGGACATTTGGATTTTTTGAGTATAATCAATAATAGCATTCAGTTCTTTAATACCGGACTGACAGGCAAGAATGATTTCGTTCTCGTATTCCAAACTTTATAACCTCCTTTGCATAAAAATACCGCTATATAGCGGTTAATCAAAATATATTACTTAGTGGAGCCGTTTTTTACCCACGGCAGACTAAGCGTGTCTATATCAAACTCGGGCAAAGCGACACATCGGCAGTCGTAGTCTTCGCCGGGGTGACAGTGCCGCCCGGTATAGACACGCCCTCTTTTTTTTGTTACATACCACATTTCCGGCGGTTCGCTCCACTTAATCGACTTACCGTTTAATTCCGCATGACAGGAGCGTACCCTGCTGTCGCCGGAGTCGCTCCACACATATGACGTTACGCCTGCGTCTGTCTGCTGTTGCTGAGTCAGTTCGGCGTTCAGCTTAGCGGTTTGGTCTCGGGCGATAAACACCGCATGAGCTTTGTCTGTTTCATACGCTTCATAAATTAGCTGCGCAAGTTCTTTATTGCCCGCACCGCGTAAATACCCGCTTTGTATAATGTTTTCCATGCGGGTAAGGCTTTCATCCGCGAGGGTTTTTATCAGCCCTACATTATTTCGCGTCCACGTTTGTAACGATTGCTTGAAAAATTCACCGGCATAATAGTCATCTAAAATGTCAATACCCAGCGTTTTACGCACGACGCGCTTCCATTCACGGATTGAATAATTCTGTGTAGTTTTCGCAATAGATTGTATTTTACGGTCAAGCCCAAAAGTTGAGGCTTTGGTTTCTAAATCCACGCGGGACTGTTCCATTATCTGCTGTATCATACGGGAAATGCCGGGGTCTGCGTCCGTTCTCATATTTAATGACTGTGTCCGTTCGGTGTCCACCGCCCTGCGTATTTTAGGCAGGTTGTTCTTAAGCACAGTATTAAGCAACATCATGTATTGCCTGTTAATCAGTGCGTGTTCATTGGCTAAATTTGCAGGGAACCGTGTCACTACTTTAGATTTTAGGGTTTTATGCCCGTAAAATTTCGGTTTAACGGCTTTTTGCACAGCTTGTGCAAGGGCAATGTTATTCAAACGCTCACCTCCGTAGGTGTATCCTCCTCGCTGCTCCATAATACCTCATCGGGTAAATCTTCCTCGCTCATAAGTTCTTCAATTTGAAATTCGCCGTCTTGAGCTAAACCACGTTGAATTACCGATGGCGGTAATACTCCCATATCAAAGTATGCTTGCGCGGCTTGGGCTTTTATTAAAGACGCCTGCGCGTTTTGTTGGTTTATGGTTGCCTGTTCCGAGTCGCTTGTAGACCACAGCGGGTTGAATAAAAGCTTTATGTTTGGTTTGTCTGTTATACGCCCCTTGTACATTCCTGCGGCGACTACTATATCAGACAGATGCCGTAAATTATTACGGAGCATGAGTTTTTGATGTTTTTCTATATAGTTATACCAGTTTTCAAGGTCACTGCGCCCCGTGCTGTTTTGTCCGGCAGGAGAGCGCCCGAACAGAACCGTCTGGGGTATGTTAGTAACCGCCGAAAGCATATTACAGGTTGTGTCTATAACATCTTTGACTCCCGACATAGGTATAGATTTAAAATCATAAGTCTCACCGTCATTGTCAATCGCTATGCTGTTAAGTATTCCCCTTGCCATGTCAATGGCTTGCAGACGCCGTACAACGATGTCCATACCTTCGTCGGTGGCGAGCAGACTCGCTAAATCATGCATTGAGTAGATAGCCTGCACTGACCGCTCCAGCATTTTAACGCCCGTACTGTGAGAGGTAATTGTTTCCCGTAAATGGCGTTTAATGCGAAGGTATTCGGGTATGCCCCAAAACCTGTAAAACGGCTGCATGGTTCGTTCAGGTACGATACCATTACGGAAAACCAGGCACCTGCTTTCATGCACCCAAAACGTACCGTATATACTGTTTACCTGGTAATATTCCGGTGTACCGAACTTTGGCGTTGTACTTCTCGTGGGGTCGCGGTAATCGTAATTATAAAGACTGCTGTAATCGGGATATACAACAGCCCTTTCGTAAATCCGTATTTCTTCAATTTCTTTTATACGCCGCCAGTTAAGCGGCTCATCAATGCCGCCGCCGTCGTTTATAAGCATAACGCCCAAAGCACCGCCGTACAGCCTGGACCACTTTATGGCGGTTGCCGCGTTTTCCTCCCAGTTCAAGCGCTCCATTTCTTCTTCGAGGAACTGTGTGGTATCGGGGTCTTTCAACCCAAACGAAAACCCGTGTTTTATTGCTTCTTCTGCCGGGGCGTCAATTATCTTAGCAAATAGCCCGTTAAGTTCATAATTTTCAGTGAGTGCCATGTCTGGAACTATACCCTCGCGCTGAAACTCATAAGCCGTCGAATTATCCTGCGCGGTTCCGTATTTATTTAGCATATTTACATAATCATCGGCGCGAAACTGTCTATCCCCCAAAATGAACACCTCCTTTTTGAATAAACACAAAAAAGGATTTCCGCGCCTGTAAATGCGCGAAAACCCCATTGCGCCGTAAATCAAGGGTACGGCGACCCGTTTATTTTAAGCTCTTTCATACGTCTTAATGCGCCGATAGAAAGTTGATGCTGTTAGCCCGAGTGCTTTCTGCATGGCTACGGCCGTTATCCGTCCCGCTTTCCATTCGGTATAAAGCCCCTCGAACTTACCATCATCGACTGTAATCGGTTTACGCCCTTTATATTTACCGGCTTTTTTCGCTTCGGCTATTCCTTCAGCCTGACGTTCGAGTGTACACTCGCGTTCAAACTGATAAAGGCCAGCAAATATCGTAAGCATGAGACGCCCCGCCGGTGTGCTGGTGTCAATGGCTTCTTTTTTGCTTATAAACTCAACACCTTTGTTTTTAAGTTTATCCACATTGTCGAGTAAGTCGCGTGTTGACCGCGCAAGGCGTGAATACGACTCCACTATCACCGTATCGCCTTCACGTGCGAATTGTAGCATATTTTGAAGTTCTTGACGCGCTGTGTTTTTACCGCTTGCTTTATCAATATATACTTTATCAACACCAAGCTCCCGCATCAATACCTCCTGCCGAATTGTATTCTGTTCGGCAGTCGATACACGCACGTATCCTATTTTCATAATATCGCCTCCTGTGTTTATTATAACACAGAAAATATAATATGTCAATAGGGTTACTATTTTTTATGGAATATATCATATGGGATTTTATATACCCTTATGACATGGTTTAATTATGGTTCAATAGGGCGTAGTCTATTGATACAGTTAGAGTAAATTACGAATGTCCCATGCAGGGGTAGTTAGCTCCTCCATTGCGTAACGCATTGCATCCATAAGGTGGTTATCGTCATCAGAGGGTACATTTAGTTTTGTTCCCGCATGGTCTACTTTCCATGCATAACCCCCGATTTCATGCAAGAAATTAACGCATTGAGGTGCGATAATTAATTCATAGTTTTGTATGTTTTGTATACCGTTTGAAATTGAGTCCCGCCCTTTACGTGCCGCACGGACGCGTCTTAAACCCAACGCTTTTAATTCATCGATACTTTTCGGCTCGGCGGAGTCGGCTGTTATTTGTTCTTTGGCGTAACCCTTTGCTTGTATGCGTTCGAAAAGGGCGTTATTAGTCAACCCTTTTTCGTATAATTCATCAAAAACATACAGCCGGTGGTTTTCCCTGTCTACTAAGCCGCAAAACAACGCCGACGGGTCAACGGTATACCCAAAATCAAGCCCATATACCGCTTTTATGCCCCGTTGTTTTCGCAGGGCGTCAAGGTCAAAGGAATATTCCCCGATGGCTTCATGCCATCGCTCATATACAAGCCCGTCAACAACGCCCCAACCCCCTAAACCTGCCACAGTGTAACGCCGTGGATTTATTTGCTTCATAGTTTCAAAAAGTTTCATGTCATCTGCGCTTAACCACTCATTACAGCGATAATCGGTTGTCAGTGTGAAAATATCCTCAGCATCAGGCGGGTTGTCAAAAAATCGCTTTTTCAGCCAGTGCTTCTCGTTCCAGGGGTTAAACGTAAGCGTTATTTGCCTGAATAATCCCGGCGGCATATCGCCCCGAATAGACTCACAGATTGTATCAAAGTCTGCTTCATTGCTTATTTCGTAGGCTTCTTCAATCCATAACCAACACAATACTCCGACTTCCACGGCGATAGATGCTACTTTCAACGGGTCATCTAACCCCCTAAAAAGAATTTTTTGACCTGTCGGAATATAAATAATCTCAAGAGGGCTTTCTTTAACAAGAAACCAAGCATCTAAACCGAGGCGGTGTACAGCCCATTTTAACTCAGTAAAGCAACTGTCTTTTAAAGCGCGATACGTTTTACGCACCACAAGCACGTTGCTTTGTGGATATTCCACGAGTCTTGTTATGAAGTTAAGTGCTGTGGTCTTAGATTTTTTAGACGCTCTGCTGCCCTTACATACACGGTATGTTTTTTTACAATTCCAATACTGCCCATAACCACGTCCCACAATATCGGGTAAATGAATTTTATTTTCGGATTGATTAATCCTCAAGGTCATCACCGCCGGAAATAACAACGGGGGAAGTTACTGCGACCGTATTATCGGTTTTTGTGCTGTACCCGTGCTTTGACATCCAAAGTCCCGCTAGCTGTGACGGAACAACACCAAGTTCAAATTTTTCACGGGCATCAACCTCGCAAGCCTCGCGGATGCGCGTAACGATGTCAGTAAACGTCTCATCATTACCATATGTTTCATAAAATGCTTGCCGCGATATTCCGGCATTGGCGCAAAAACCTTCGATTGTATAAGTGACTGACCTTGTAAGTTCTTTGCTTACAAACTCGCTGTTTTTTGCACTGAACTCGTGCGTAAGCACTTTTTTATTATCACACGCCGCTTTGTACCACTCCCACGCAGCGGCAAGTCCTTCAGGAGTTTCAAACATCCTTGGTCTGCCTATATTCACGGTTTCAGCCCCTTTCAACTAAAAATAAACATACCGCGCGGGGATAGGAGATGAACCCCGCCGGTATAATTTCTAAGGAGACACACATCCCGCTTCCTCGGTCACGCGTCCACAATAGCATAATAACATAAATATTTGTGACATGCTGTGACAGTTTTATTTTAAGTGGCTTTTTTTAAGTGCCTATATACGCGTTGACGTATACAATCGACCGTAAAACCTTTACCAAGGTGTTTTATTGTCTGCCTCCAGTCAAACCCATTGACGAACCGCAGCGTAAATATCTGACGCGTCAAGCTGTCGTCAATATCGGCTATGTATCGTTCAAGCCTGTTCTGCTCATGTATACACTGCTGTTGCTTTGCGGATATAATAGCCGCTAAGTCAACAATTTCGGCAACATATCTCTCCAGTTTATTTTCAACGCCCGTGTTTTTAGGCATATTCGAAAGCTGCGGAGTAGAGGGGCTTTCCGCTTTCACCCTTAATTCATCAAGCCTCCGCTGGTCAATCTCGATTTCCCTGTTTAAATAATAAAGCTGTGATAATTCTTTCAAGGTCATACTACCGCGCCCTCCCGTTCATGTATTTTCTTAATTCTTGCTTTTAATGCTTGCATAACCGCTTCGTGGGTGTTCGTACGGTCGCGTACCGCCGCCATAACATCCTCGTCTACGCAGTCCTGCGCCACAAGATAGTGAATAAACACCTTGTCAAACTCGCTGCCCTGCCGCCATAGGCGACATTTGCCTTGATCGTTCAGTTCAAAACTCCAATTCAAGCCGTACCAAACAACGTGCCGCCCTCCGGCTTGTAGGTTAAGCCCGTAGGCACAGGAGGCGGGGTGCGCCAACAGTACGTCAATCTTTCCGGCGTTCCAGTCATCCTCGTCCTTTGCCCCCTCATACACACGCACCCGCAGCTTTGTTTTGTTCAGCCGTTCAAGCAACCGATCAAGGTCGTGCCGATAACCGTAAAACGTCATAACCGGCTCGCCGTTGCACTGTTCCAGCAATTCCATATAGGCGTCCAACTTGCACTCATGAACCGGCATAACTTGATGCTCGTTCCCGTACACTGCGCCGTTGCAGAACTGTAACAGCTTGCCGGTCAAGACCGCCGCCGTCTGCGCCGTGACAGTTTCGTCCTCAATTTCAAGCAGCAGGTCGCGCTCGAATTTGTCATACTCGCGCTTTGCCTTGTCATCAAGCACCACGGGGATTTCATGCTCTACGCACTCCGGCAATTCCAAATAGTCCTCGGCTTTCATGCTTACGCAAATATCGCTTATCGCCTCAAGCACCGCCGACTCCGCATCGCTTTTCGGCTTATAGTCGGTAAAATGCCCGCCGTGGGTGTTCGCAATGAAGTACCGCTCCCGATACTGCCCGATCGTCTTTCCGAGGCGTTCGCCCTCGTCAAGCAAATACACCTGCGCCCATAAGTCGATCAGCCCCTTGCTTGACGGTGTGCCGGTCAGCAGAACCACCTTTTTACAAAATCGCCGTATCAGCTTCAACGCCTTGAACCGTTTGCTTTGATGGTTTTTGAAACTCGTAGACTCGTCACATACCACCATATCGAACGGCCACGACTGCTTGTAGTAATCCACTAACCACGGCACGTTCTCGCGGTTGATTATGTACACGTCGGCGGGGGTGTTCAATGCTCTGATCCGCTTGGCGGTGCTGCCTAACACCGTGACGGTTTTCAAGTGCTGCAAATGATCCCATTTCGCCGCCTCTTTGCTCCACGTCGCCTCCGCTACCTTTTTCGGCGCGATAACAAGCACCTTAGCGATCTGCCAGTAATAATACCGCAGCACGTTTACCGCCGTCAGCGTTATGGAAGTCTTACCAAGCCCCGGTCGCAGAAACAGCCCGACGGCTGAGTCCGTCAATATCCGCTGTATGCAGTACGCTTGGTAGTGGTGGGGTTTATATTCTGCCATTTTGCACCTCCCGCGCCCATTGATCTATTTTTTCTTTCGTGTCAAGGCATACCACCGAAAAACCAAAAGCCCGTATCTTGTCGCATATATAGCCTTGCAGCTTTCTAAGTTTTTCGCCGGGTCTTTTGACCTCTACAAACACAATTCTCGCGCCCGGTAACAGCACAACCCGATCGGGTACGCCACGACATCCGGGACTGATAAACTTTAACGCCCAACCGCCTAAGTTTTTGACTTGCTTTTGCAGGTGGGACTCGATTTCTTTCTCAAGCATTGTTTTTATCCCACCACTCTTTCCATCGTTCACGCATATACCTAAACGGGTTATGTATATCGAACCCGCGCCCCTCGCAGTAGGCATATGCCTCTGCCTCGGTGGTGAAGTAATGCCCCTGCCCGCGATAACCAACCCGCCAACATACGGTCTTACCCTCGGCGGTGATTTCCTGCTGTATCACAAAAGGGCGTCCTTTTCTGCCACCAGTAAAAATTGTTTTAATCTCTTGCGCCATAGTCCGCGCCTCCTTATTTTTTTTGTAACGCTTTTCGCGCACACGCGATGTCGATGTGTAAATCAAGGAAAATCAAGAAAATCAACAATATTTTTTCTCTTGATTCTCTTGTTTTCTGTTTTTATCAAAAACAGTGGTTACAAAGTTACAAAGTTACATCATGCTTTATATCAAGGGTTTTGCCGTAACTTATGCTGTAACGATTTTTTAGAAAAGTTACAAATGCCGTTTTTTCGCAATCGGCGCTCTCGAAAAAAGTTACAGCATTTCAACCCTTGATGTACCCCTTTTGAACGCCGTAAATCTTCCCGAAACGGATTGCAGATGGGCTTTTGTTCCACCCCGGAATGTTGTTTAGCACGTTGCGGATGATCCTTTTATCTGCCAGTGTTATCCTGTTTATGCTGATACCCTCTAAGGCTTCAAGCCATATTTCGGCTATACAAATTCTATCCCGTGGCTTTGTTTCACCCGTGTAATTCGCTCTGCCGTCGTAGTATGTTCGCCGTGCGGACAATTCCCATTTGTCCCAATCCACGGGAACTTCCCGACTGACAAACCCTATTATGGTGTCCTCCCACGGATGCGCCTCGCGGTGATCCTCTTGTATCTGCGCGGCTACGGCTTCTTGCTCTGGCGGTAAATATAAGGTTTCACCCATTCGCCAATACATTACAGCCTCGGCCCATATCTGATCCCGCTCTGCGGGCAAGTCGGTTGATACATTTTTACGCCGTGGCTGCATATCAGTTTGAACGGGCCAAAACCGCCGCCCGCCCGTATCATCTCGTAAGCATTCGTAGTCGTTGGAAGTCCCGAAAAAAGCGCACTGCCGGGGATAGTCCTTTGGTTCTTCGCCGTAAGCGGCGCGGTAGTAGTCTGACCGCTGCGTCATAAAGCCTTTTGCGGCGTTTACGTTTGTTCTATCAAGAGTCTGCATTTCCGCAATTTCTAATATCCATTTGCCGCGCACCCCCTCCTGCGCTCTTTGCCCCTCAAAGGTTTTGAGGCTGTCGGAGAAAAACTTTGTGCCGCCCGCGAGAATGTCAAACAGCATTGACTTTTTGCCGCCTTGCTTGCCGATCAGAACCGGCATATAGTCATACTTGCATCCCGGCGTCATAACACGCGCCACGGACGCCACAAGGCTTTTACGGGTCACTGCGCGGGTATAACCTAACGCCTCCTCCTTAGCCCCCATATAGTCAATAAAAAGGGTATCTAAGCGCAAGACGCCGTCCCATACTAAACAGTTGAGGTAGTCGCGTACCGGGTGAAACGACTGCCGCAGGGCGAGGGCGTTTATTGCGCTGCGTATATCTGAGCGGGTGACTTTCCCGAAAATATTCTCCATCCATATACACAACTCGGTCGTGTCCTCGTCACCCCATACGGTGGTGTCCTCCGCAGTTCTCAGCCACGGTAGACCCTCGGCGGCGATCTTCTTATTGCTGAATAAGTCGGCGCGGACGCACCCGTGGAGGTCGGGGTGGTTCTGCAATACTAAAATAAAGTTGAAAAGCGACCGCTGATAACCGCCCTGCGATCCGGGCTGTAGTTTTGCCGCCCAGTTTGAACCGTCACCGCCGATGTCGTTAAAATCCTCGGCGGCCCCCGGCAGGTTCATCCGCTCCTTTGCGACTATCGCCGCGACTTCATTGTCTGCCATATATTCAGCAATCATAGCTTTATGGGATGGTAAGTTGTGCGTGGGTGTGCCGTCTTTGGCGTCGTTGTCAAGGTCGGCGAATCGATGCAGCCGCACCATGTCAAAGGAATTAACCAGACGGCCGCCACACGGGTCGGTGGCATGGTGTGAATACAGGAACTTGCCGCCCTCATAAACCACCGCGCCGCCCGTGGTAGAGCCGCCGAGGTAGGTATATCTGCCGGGGGTGTTGTCTACCGGCTCATAAATTCCGGGGATCAGTTCGTCCATTGCGCGGTATATGTCATATGTACGGCAGAACGCACCGACAATACCCGTTTTAGAGTCGGGGTCGCCCTGCTTGACCGCCAGCTTTGTAAAAGTCTGTGCGCCGGGTAAAGCGGGCCACAGTGACACATCGCGCCAGTCCGCATACTGCGCCAGCAGACCGTCAGCCGATACGAAAGGCTTATCGGCGTAATGGTAGATATACTGACTGTCAGAACAGCACGACGGAAAATACATCAAACGGGCGACTTGGAATGTCGTCGGGTCTGCCATCTCAAGCCCGATGTACTCAGCCATTTTACGGGCGCAGGGTTCGTACTCCTCGGCGGTAACGGTACGGTCAAAGGGGATTAATATACGAAGCCGCGGGGCGTCCTCACGGTGTTTACGCGTGCTGTAAATGCAGTAACCCGCTCCAAGCCCCTCCACGCGCCGTAATACGTCGTCCGTGCCGCCTGTGGGGATATTGTCAAAGTCAAGGGTTATTACGTCCCTGCCGGTCACGTTGTTAGCTTTACGGAACGGACTGTTAAGACTGCCGCCCACGAAGCCGCCGACATCCTTTAATTCGTCCTGCTGTGTTTTTTTCTTTGCCATGTATTCGGCAAGGGTTTCTGTCCCGCGCGTTGGTATGCGGAGCTTCTCCCACAGCTCAGACAGCATAAGCCGCTGAGGCTGCCAGTTTATAGATTTCCTGTTATTGCCGTGCGATATAGTTATAGGTCTATCATAAATCATCGCTTTCTCTCCTATCCACCCCCTTTACGGGGGGGGGTTACTTGAAAACAGTGCCGCTCTTAATATCCTTAATCTCAATACGGTTCAACAATATAAAGCCGTTGGTTTCAATGGCTTTTTTAATTGCCTTTATCAGCCGTTTGGATTTTTCCCTCGCAAGGCGGGACTCCTCACGGTGAATATTATTAATTGCCGCATAAGCAGTCGGGTCAGGACATCCGCTTGCATTATAAAAGTCTCTATTCATTTTAGTCTACCTCGTTAAACCGCCGCTTAGTTACGGCGATAGGAAACTCTTCAATCTCACTCGCCCAAAGACAAGACCCGGCACCGTTCAGCCGTTCCCATATAAGCGGAAAGCCGCCGATACCGTCAAACAGGCTCGCCATAGTCACATCTTCCCCGCAACAGAAGGATAGCCGTTGTAGTACATACTCCCACGGCGGGAGGGCTATGCTGTTGCCTATAGCTTTATACCGGGCCGCGTCAGTGCTTTCTTTGCGGTATTTACAGTTTGTATCCTCCCATGCTCCGACATCAGTCCATCCGTCCGGGTAACCCTGTAAACGTTCGCATTCAAGCGGCGTGAGCCGCCGAACCGCATAATCAATGCTGACACCAACCACCGCCTGTCCCTGCGGACTCCCGGAAGATAAGCACGGCGAAACCGTTTCTGAGGTTACGGGGTCTTGTGTTATATGAAAAGCCGTTAAAACAGCCTGTTGGTCGTGCATACAATTAAGCGTACCCGCTGTTTCAGATAAGCGTAAACTGTCAACCTGACCGTTACCTATTGTATAAACTTCTTTATTATCTATTATCAAAGTTTCCGCTCCCTCCCATTATTGGATAACACACTAACTGCGGGTCTTTGTAATCCCTCGCCATCAGGGTCGCCGCTAAATCCTCGTTTATCTGTGTGTAGCTTCCGCAAGTCGCTGTTATTAGGGGGGGGGTATTCAATATCAGAGGTACATTGCCCCCTCCCGTTCCCATGCGTGCGTTAAGGGTTTGCGCTATACCATCTTCGGCTATTTTTATGCGGCTGTCGTTAGGGTGATGTTCAAGGATAAACACACCGCCTTGATTACAGGATGGGTTTCCTCCATTAAGGTCAAGTGTCCGCGCTGTTTCAGCTTCATAAATACCGCTGTGCGGGTTGTTTGACTTCATGCTGTTACTTGCCATTGAACAGATACCGTAAGCCGTAACATCCTTTTCAATCATTACATGAGGGAGGTTATCCCCCCCCGTAGCTCTGAGGGTGGGGCAGACCCCGTTTTCCCAATAGTGGTTTGAACCGATAAGCCGGGACAGTTCACCGGGCTGGAATATTGCGATTGTTCCATTGGCTGTGTTACTTTGAATGCAAAAAGCCCCGCTTGGCGCTCCAGTGCCTCCCGAAGTTTCGGCGGCAGGATTTTCCCGCGCCGGTCTGCCCGGTTCAGTATTCCCATACACGCTTTCGCGCTCAAATAGTATTTCGGGTGCGGTGAGTCCTCCAAAATCTGCGACAAGTGCGATTCTCTTTCTTCTTTGGGGGACGCCCCAAAACTTTGCGTCGAAAACGCGCCAAGCAACGCTCCATTTTCCTCCCACGTCGGACAGGCATCCGGTGTTGGGCCATCCGCGCTTAGGGATAGGAACAACGGGGGCTTTTTCGCAGACGACTTTGACGGTTTCTTCGAGGACGGTTCGGAAGTCCGCGCCTTTGTTTGTGCTAAAGGCTCCGGGAACATTTTCCCAGACCATATATCGGGGTCGTATGTAAATGCCTGTTCTGCCGTGTACATAGTCATTTCGCCTCATTTCTTTAATAATCCTCAGCTGTTCTATAAACAGACCGCTGCGGGTTGTTTCTTCATCGCCGTTGCCATCGTGCTTAATGCCTTTTTGCTTGCCCGCGACCGAAAGGTCTTGACAGGGTGAACCGCCAATAATGACGTTGACCGGCTCGGCGAATGCACCATTGATTTTAGTAATATCACCGTAGTGCTTCAATTCTGTTACCTCCTCCTCACGTAAAGCAATGTTTTATAATCCGGTTTTTTGCTATGTTGCAGTATTCGGGGTTAATATCAATGCCGATATACTGTCGCTTTGCTAAGTATGCGGTTATACAGGTTGTACCGCTGCCGCAGAACGGGTCAAGCACTAAACCTCCGAGCGGGCTTCCTGCTAATATACAAGGTTTAATCAATGCGGGCGGGAACACGGCAAAATGAGCCCCTTTATAAGGCTGTGTAGGAACAGTCCAAACATCCCGCTTATTTCGTTTACCATCTGCGCCGTAGACGCGTTCACCGGTTGAAAAACGCTCACCTTTTGCATAATCAGCCTGATAACCCTCGGCTTGCTTATTGCGGGGTTTTGGTGTTGTAGTTGCATATTCTTTAAGTGCTTCATTATTAAAATAGTATTTTTGCGACTTACTGAATAAAAAAATATACTCATGGGATTTTGTACAGCGGTCGGTTACACTTTCCGGCATCGGGTTAGTTTTGTGCCATATAATATCCTGTCGTAAATACCAACCGTCAGCGCGCAGAGCGAAGGCAAGCATCCAAGGTATGCCTATTAGGTCTTTAGGCTTCACACCGTAAAAAGAGCCGATAGGTAAGACCATCCCGTTACATTTACCACGTTTTGAGTCCTGAATACCGGAATCCCTTTTGTTTTGTCCTTTACCGCTTCCTGCATAGCTATCACCGATGACAACCCATAAAGTGCCATTGTTTTTTAATACCCTTTTAACTTCAGCAAATACCTTAACAAGCTTATTTATGTATTCATCCGGTGTTTTTTCTAATCCAATCTGCTCATGAACACCATAATCACGGAGCCCAAAATACGGAGGCGAGGTAATGCAAGTATCGACAATTTCGCTATCTAGGGTTTTCAGCCCGGCAAGGGCATCAGCATTTATAAACACAAAATTGCCTCCTTAGTCCGTATCATTCGGGTATTTGTAAAACACTATAACGGGTATCCCAAGTTCTTTGGCAAGTTTCAGCTCCGCCGCCATTCCTTCACTTATGTTCGTTCCCCACTGCCAAACCTCATCACAGACTTTTAAAAATTCCAGTCCTACAGACATCCCCGTCACCCTTCCTGTTGGGTCACTATCGTCTAAAACAAGGGGCAAATAAAGATGCGGAGCGTATGGGGCGCATCCTTTCAGGGCGGCGTATTTACAGGCGTCTACTGCACTTGCTATGTTCTCGCCTGTTGTATACCTTTCATCAGCACGGTAGCGCGAACAGATATATACTTTTTTCATTTTCGGAGGGTAAAAGTGACCGCCTATGTAGTATTTACCGTCGCTTGTAAAACAAGTAGTGCGACGTGGGTCGTTCAGCAGTCCGCTTGCGTTCATTTCTTCCTCGGTGTTAAACTCGTACACGGTGGTTTGCACACCCTTCGGGTCAGCGTCATATGTACCCGGTACACCCTTGAAATGAAATTGTTTGTGTTTAGTCATTCGTTAGTCGCCTCCTTTTCGGTATTTGTTTTTAAGCTATAATCACAAAAAGCAGGAATAAGGTAAAACCAAAATACGGACAATCTCTCGGTTAGTAATAGAGCGGTTATTATGGCAGTGGTGACGCTGAGCCACATTGCAACGTTCACCACTGTAAAAGCGGTAGTAGTTTTCATTTCGTAACCTCCCACAGGTTTATATTTACCTAATTACTCCGTCCTGATATTTTTTTATGGCGTTTGCATACTTTTTGTTTAATACGACGGCGGCTTCTGCATTCATAAATTTATCAGCAATTTCTTCTGGAGTAAATCCGGTATTTTCATACTCGGCGAGTTTATGAAACACTTGCCGAACAAGGCAATCGGGAGTACAATTATTCCTGTAATTATCCCTGCACCTACGTTTACACGCTCCTATGTCAAGAGCATTATTATCAAAGCTCAGATATTTTGTTAATCGTTCCATTAATTACCCTCGCTTTCTTCCTTGTAAGTATTCAATCTTACTTTTAGGATTATTTGGCACTTACAATGCGGACAGTCAACAGCATGGAATGTCTTATGACCGTTTACTATCTTTGTGAATACTCCGGAATT
>QMCD01002553.1_pt1 | contig 27212 bp, 17 predicted proteins | sample 1821841 | NCBI WGS metagenome assembly QMCD01 (sample SAMN01991225, study PRJNA193472) | Termite gut metagenome, whole genome shotgun sequencing project. | isolation source: worker | host: Macrotermes natalensis | reverse complement strand
CGCTCAATGCGGAGGTAGTAGCGGCTGTGGACAGGAAACTGGAAGAAGAAATAAAAGTGAAAAGTGAAGAATTAAAAGTGAAAAATGGGCAAGAGCAAACTGAACAAGGGCAGGTTATGGAACAGCCTCCTGTTGCTCAACCATCCGCCGCTCCGGTGGAGAAACCCAAGGTGAATCTTTATCCGTTTCTGCCTCCGGGATATACATCGAGGACAGATTGAGGAAAGGGAAAAGGAGAAAGTAATAAGTAAAGAGATACGAGTAGACGAGGTACAAGATACAAGTTGTTGACTGATGACTGTTCACTGACGGGATGCTTTGCTCAGCAAGACAAGCTAATTATTAATTTTTCATTCTTAATTATTAATTCTTTTCTGTGTTACCTTTGTTACCTTTTTCGATTTTTCTATCCAACTCAACTGACTAGGGGCAATAGGGGTTTACCGGTTAATGCAGTAATATCTCTTTTAGCTTTTTCTTTTTGTCAGGGGTAATTTTCAATTGGTTAAGCATATAATCATCTACCGAGCCGCTCATTTCCCTGATGCACGATATTCCGTATTTCAGGTATGCAAGGTCTGTTTTGGTAAGCATAGTGAGTGCTTCCTGGCGGGATTCGGTGAGGCTATCGGCATCTTTTACCAGCTTGGTACGGTCTATCCCTATTCCTGACCACATATAGTCATCCTCTATTACATCCAGAGGGACGTCCAGCGCGCGGAGGAGAAAATAGGTAGCCAGACCACTTTGGTCCTTACCGAGGTAACAATTGTATGCTATCGGGTAATTATTCTCGTCGCAGAGATAATCGAAAAAGCGGGCGTAATCATCTGCAAAGTTTACAATCATATCCTTATATGTATCCTGTGTATAGATTACAGCATCGCCACGAAGAAATTTGCCTTCCAGTACTCTCTGTGAAATAGAGCTATAGCCTTTCTCTGAAATGGGGATACGCACATTATTCGCACCTTTGAAACGGTCTATAAAGGGCCTTTTCACATTTTCGGACCGGAGATCGATTATCGTCTTTATTCCCAGGCAGGATAATTCGGTACTATCATGGGGAGTCATGCGAAAGAAACTACCCGAACGGAATATTTTGCCCCAACGGATAACACGATTGTCATTTGTTACATATCCGCCTATATCCCGGAAGTTCTGTATACTGTCCATTTCGAAAAAGCGGTTTGTGATAATGTTGGACATTGTTCCTGCAATCTTTATCCGGAAGTATTTACGCTTTTCTACCGAGTCGGAGGTGCTGTTTATTATAGCGATATAGTCATTTGATTTTACAGTATAAGATGGAATGGATGGGAAAACGCTATCATTATCCGACACGAATATTTCGGCCGGAACGTTATCTGTTTCCGGGTATAACTCCCATTTTAATGTATAATTACCTTTAGCATCTCTTTCGCATAAGGCTATCACTGTAGGTTTGGAAGTACAGCTATACAAGGTAACTAATAATGTAACACAGGTAAATAGTTTTAATTTCATGTAACAAGCAATCTTTTTAGTTGAGGTTTCTGACCTCTTTTATTACTTTAGTATCTCTTTAAAACATATGTCAGATAACGATATTATATAAGGTTTTCATCTCCGGATAAACGGAGGTCTTATAGCAAAGATACATTAGTCTGATGTGTTTGTCAATAGAATGTATTCTTTTTGCGAAGATTTACCTTTTTTTTACACTTGAATGTGATTTAACTCTATGATAGGAAATATTTCAACTAATTCCGTATATTTGCCATGTATTAACAATATGCTAAAAGAAGAGGTAAATAATTATCAGGAAAGGACATCTCTGTTAACAATGGATAAAGCCATTTGGAAAGCTCAAATAATACGGGAGAAATATTCAAAGGAAGCAAGCCTGAAGCTTGAAGCTAAAGGCAACTGGTCTTTGTATGCAGGAAGTTCTGTGGATACGATAAACAGAACTATGCCCATATTGACAGGCAATGGCAGTGGCAGTTTCTTCCTTAGTGTGAGTACCTATAGCCGCGTTTATTTTGAATTGGCCTGTGGTAACGAACGATTGATTCTTACCGAAAGACACCTTCCCATGGCCGGAGGCTATAACTTCCGCGATCTGGGCGGTTTCAGAACAATGGATGGACGATATACCAAATGGGGAAAGCTTTTCAGGGCAGACGAATTATCCAATCTTACAGCCGACGATCTGAAATACCTTTCAAGTATACCAATAACTTCTGTTATAGACTTCAGGGCACAAAGCGAATCCCGCCGTTCACCGGACAAACTGCCTCTAACCGTTCATTTTACCTATCCTATAGCTATCACTCCGGGCAATCTCAGTTCGGAAGGAATTCAGGCTAATATGCTGAAAACGAATATCGACTCTCATATGAAACATATGAACCGCTTGCTGGTAAGCAACCCGGCATGCGTGAGAGCCTTTCGTATATTCTTTGCAATCGTGCAGAACAATCTTAGTGCTCCTCTTATATTTCATTGCTCTGCAGGGAAAGACAGGGCAGGTATGGCTACAGCACTGGTGCTCTTTGCCTTGGGCGTGGATGAAGCAACAGTTATGGGTGATTACCTGATGTCGAAAATTTACCTGAGTGATAAATATGATGCTTTCATAGCAAAGTATCCGCGGGCAGAATCGATATTCACGGTAAAACGTATGTTTCTGCAGGCCGGCATAAATCAGATAAAGAGAGACCACGGCAGTATAATGAATTTCCTTGTCAAAGAACTAAAAGTAGATATAGTGAGAATGAGACGGTTGTATTTGGACTGATAAATACCGGATGAGTATCAGCTCATTATAAAATATCATGATTCACTGAAACAAAAGCGGTACTTTTATTGTTTACCTATTGTACATCGGACAGATCAGACTAAAAATCTATTATAGATAGAATCAATATTAACATTTACACATTCAATTGTTAATACTTGGATTTGAAAATCGCAATCATTATCTTTGTCTATATAGAAACAACATAAATAAATAAATTTTATAATTATGAGCACATCTACATTAAAAGAAAAGAAAGCTGCATCAGTAAATGCAGAAATCGGAACATTTTTAGGTAAAGTATTTGCTTTTAACAGCAGTCTGAAACTTCACCACTGGCATATAACCGGTAAAGGAAGCTATGCCGCACACATTGCACTTGATCAGGCCATCGGCGACCTATTGGATGTAACAGATCGTTTGGTAGAAACTTCTTATGCAGTAAAAGGAGATCTGGATATTGTAATTCCTGAAACAAAGAATCCTACAAACATTGTAAAACATGCCGAGGATTTCTTTAAATATACAGAAGGCCAAAGGGAATTGTTTGCCGAAGCTTTCACTCAGGCAATTATTGATGACTATCAGGAAGCAATCCAACAATTACTGTACCGTCTGAAAAGACTACAATAATTGGAAGAACTACTCAAGAAAATTAAGGAATAGTTGAACAGGGATTATCTATTGATCCCTGTTCTTATTTTGTATAGCTATACAATCATTCTTACAAGGTGAGGGCAGACGAAATATGTGTTTTTATGCAGAAAGTTTATCTATATATGTAGCTGTTAGCCTTTAGCTGATAGCTTGTAGTTCTTTGATGTATTGGGATAAGTTTTAAGTACTAAGTTGAAAGTTATATGAGATACGGGTAGACAAGACACGAGATACAAGTTGTTCACCGATGACTGACAAGCTAATTATTAATTTTTCATTCTTAATTATTAATTACTTTCTGTGTTACCTTTGTTACTTTTTAACTATATGCAGTTAATAAATGTAAATAAGGGCAGTAGTTAAAATCCCCGATTTTTCGTTTACCCTGTTACAAGGTTATTAAAAGCGGCTTTGAACAATAAAAATTTATATCTTTGTGCTCCCAACGGAAAATACACAGTAACAAAGAATGAAAACAGATATTGAAATAGCCGGAAGTATCCAACTTGACAAGATTTCAGATGTGGCAAATAAAGCAGGAATCAATGCTGAAGAACTGCATCAGTATGGTAAACATATAGCAAAAATCCCTGTCTCCTTCATCGATGACCAAAAAATGAAGAAGAGCAGTCTTATCCTTGTAACAGCCATCACACCCACAAAAGCGGGAATAGGAAAAACCACCACATCTATCGGCTTAGCTTTAGGCTTGAATAAGATAGGGAAAAAGACAATAGTCGCGCTTCGGGAGCCTTCACTCGGACCATGCTTCGGGATGAAAGGCGGAGCTGCCGGAGGAGGTTATGCCCAGGTACTCCCGATGGAAGACATCAATCTCCATTTTACCGGAGATTTCCATGCCATAACATCCGCGCATAATATGATTACAGCCCTGCTCGACAACTATCTTTACCGGAACAGGGGTACAGATAATTATCTCAAAGAGGTAGTATGGAAAAGGGTGCTCGATGTAAATGACAGAAACCTCAGATATATTGTATCAGGATTGAACGGTTCGGAAAATGGGGTTCCGGCTGAGACGGGATTCGAAATTACTCCTGCATCAGAGATTATGGCAATACTGTGCCTGTCTTCCGATTTGGAAGATCTTAAAAGGCGTATCGGGAATATTATTCTTGGTTATTCTGCTAATGGGAATGCTTTCACTGTGAAAGACCTTGGTGTAGCCGGTGCAATTACAGTACTCTTAAAGGATGCGATAAACCCGAATCTGGTGCAAACCACAGAGAAATCTCCTGCAATCATACATGGAGGCCCATTTGCTAATATAGCCCACGGATGCAATTCGTTGATAGCAACAAAGATGGCAATGAGTCATGCCGATTATGTAATCACTGAGGCGGGATTCGGAGCAGATCTTGGTGCAGAGAAATTCTTCAATATCAAATGCAGGAAGGGGCAAATATCACCCAAGCTCACCATCATCGTAGCCACCACCCAAGCTCTGAAAATGCATGGAAATGTACCGATTGAAAGTATTAAGGAGAGAAATACGGAAGGGTTAATAAAGGGATTTGCCAATCTTGACAAGCATATCGAGAACATGAAATCGTTCGGACAAAGCGTTATGGTTGCTCTAAACCGGTATGGTTTCGATTCCGAAGAAGAAATAGAATTGATAAAAGATCACTGTCATCAATTGGGCGTAAGTTTTGCCTTGAATGATTCTTTTACAAAGGGAGGCGAAGGAGCAATTGAATTTGCGGAAGAGGTAGTCAGACAAGTAGAGAACAGGCCATCCCGGAATCTTAGCTTTACATATAAAGATAGTGATTCTATAGAAGAGAAAATTAACAAGGTTGCCAAATCGATATATGGGGCGGCATCAGTCAGAATTGGAGATAAAGCCCGCAAAAAGTTGGCTCTGATTGAGAAACAGGGAATCAATCATTATCCTGTCTGTATTGCTAAAACCCAATACTCATTTTCAGACAATGCTCATGCTTATGGTACACCGACAGGCTTTACTCTTACTGTGAATGATATTGTAATTAACAATGGAGCTGAGTTTATAGTGGCTATTGCCGGAAGCATTATGCGCATGCCGGGCTTACCGGCTGTCCCTCAGGCTGAATATATTGATATCATAGATGGTAAGATTGTAGGACTGAGTTAAGGTGTCGGATCTATCTATTGCTTTGGTAGTTATATCATTAAATATCTTTGTTATTTAAATATGAAACCTGCAAGATTAGTTATACTCATACTCTCATTACTAGCTCTATCGAATGTAGCTAAAGGAGGAGATATAATCTCCACTCCGTCCGATGTGCGTATCTACGAAACCTATATAAAGCAGTTTGAAAAGCAGAGGGACAGATCTTTTGAAGAAGTATTGATCAATACCGCCAAATATTTTCTGGGAAAACCATATGTTGCGTCCACTCTTGAGGTATCGGATACAGAGAGAATGGTTGTCAACCTGAGAGAATTTGATTGTACTACTTTTGTCGAAAATTGTATTGCGTTGTCACAGGTTATCAAATCCGGTGATTTTTCTTACAACAATTATCTGCAAACACTAATAACAATGCGTTACCGGGACGGTGAGGTTGTCGGCTATACATCCCGTCTGCATTATACAAGTGATTGGATATATGAAAATGAAAAACATGGGTTGCTGAAAAATATCAGCTCAGAAATTGGAGGGGAGAAGGTTAAAAAGAATATCAACTTTATGACAACACATCCTCAACTATATAAGCATCTCAAAAACAACAAGCAAAACATCGAGAAGCTGGATAAAATAGAAAAAGGTATTTCTAAGAGAAATGCTTATGAAGTATTGCCGACAGTCGCAATCTATAATAATGAGCAAAAAATAAAAACCGGGGATATAATTGTTTTTGCCACATCAATAGAGGGTTTAGATTATTCTCATATAGGAATTGCTTATTGGCAAAAAGAGAAGCTCCATTTCATCCATGCATCAAGCAAGGCTAAGCAGGTGATTATTGAACAAAAAACACTTTTAGAGTATTGCCAGGCTTCAAAGAATTGTACAGGCATAACTGTGCTCCGCATTAATCAAAAATAAAAAGTGACGGCTATGGACAACAAAGGTATATTATATAATATGGGAGGCTGGTCACAGTTTTTCTTCTTCTGTTTCCTTTCTTTTTCAGGACTAATTATGGCTACCTTGATTATTCTTCTAATGGTGCCTGCCGATAATCCATTACAATCAGTGCCCTCCATCCAGATTGCACAGGTAATACAAACTGTCTGTCTGTTTTTAATTCCCTCTCTGGTTTATGCTTTTTTGTATCAGGGCAGTATTAAGAATTATTTAAACACCAGGACGCAGATAGACGTATTATTCTTACTTGGTACAATCCTCTTGATTATTTTTATCCAACCGGCTATAAACTGCATAGGGTACTACAACCAGCAGATGATATTACCGGAGTTCTTCGATTGGATGAAGGAATATGAGGAATCGGCGGAGAAAACATTGAAACTGGTATTTGCAGACAGAACAATCATATCCCTTATCATCAATCTTTTGGTGATTGCGGTCTTGGCAGGTTTGACAGAAGAATTCTTTTTCAGAGGCTGCTTACAACAAATAATACTGAAGATTGTGAAAAACCGGCACCTTGCCATTTGGATCACCGCGATTACTTTCAGTGCTATTCACTTACAATTCTACGGATTTGTACCCCGGGTATTATTAGGAGCATTACTAGGTTATCTGTTCGTATGGTCAGGAAACATATGGGTTCCGGTCATTGTGCATATAATGCATAATGCTATAAACGTTGTACTCTACTATGATACGCCAAAAGGAAGCCAGATAGAGAATTTCCCCTTCGAAGAAAATGCAGTTCTTATATCTGCAAGTTTTATCATATCTGCTTTAATAATATTTATGATATACAGAAGAGGGGTAAATAGGCTAGAATCTGAGAACTAAATATTATCTTTGCAATCTGTTTTTATTTACACTATGGATAGTACGGATAGAAAAGAGGGATATGGCTACCTGATTGATTGGATAGTTCGTTTTGGCGACTTGTTCCTTATTAATATATTTTTTTTACTGGCGTTTTTCATATTCCGCCAAGACGACGTAGTAACCGAAAGCCTTCATTACAGGGAGAAAATCATTGCATTTCTATTGATTAACCTGTGCTATTTTCTGACTTCTTCATTTATACGTTTTCACATTACATCAAACGTTGTATACCTTGATAAAATAGTCCAACGATCGTCAGCATTTATAACTCTTTATGCATTGTTGGTAACTGCAGGATTCTCTATATTCCACATTATAAGTATTCCTATAATTCCTTGGATTGTAGGCTTTTTTATCATGGGGACTATTTTTATAGGATGGCACGTATTATTCCGTCTCTTGTTAAAGTCGTATCGGAAGAAGGGATATAATTATCGGCAAGTCATTATCATAGGAGCGGGAAGCAGTGCTGTAAAAACATACGAGTCGCTTATTTTCAGTGAGTTCGGCTACAAAATTTTAGGTTTTTTTGACAATGATATTTCAAAGAAGGATGTATTACCGAATTACCTGGGGAAAATTTCTGATATAGAAGAATATGTTCAGGGCATTCAGGTAGATGAAATGTTTTGTACCCTTTCAGGGAATCAGGATGAATTAGTCTATGATTTAGTAAGATTTTGCGAAAAAAATATGATCCGGTTCCATCTTATACCTGAGTTTCACAAATATATGAGGAGGCGATTTTCTTTACATTTTATCGAATCTACTCCTGTATTGAGTCTTAGATATGAGCCTTTACAACATTTTACAAACAGATTTATTAAGCGGACATTCGACCTCATTTTCTCCGGTCTCGTACTGACCCTTATTTTCCCATTTGTATATATCATCTTCGGAGCCATCATAAAATGGTCTTCTCCCGGACCTGTATTCTTTAAACAAAAAAGGACAGGAATAAAAGGAGAAGAATTTTACTGTTACAAGTTCCGGTCGATGCGATTGAATGACGAAGCAAACAAAAAACAAGCCACTGCAGGAGACCCACGTATAACCAAAGTGGGGGCATTTATGAGAAAAACAAGTATTGACGAACTACCCCAGTTTATCAATGTATTCAAGAATGATATGTCCGTTGTCGGTCCTCGTCCGCACATGCTCCAACATACCGACCTCTATAGTTCCCTTATAGATAAATTCATGGTCCGTCATCTGGTGAAACCAGGTATCACAGGATGGGCACAGGTAACCGGATGCAGAGGAGAGACCAAAACCGTAGAGGAAATGGAAGAACGTGTAAAAAGAGATGTATGGTATCTCGAACACTGGACTTTCTTCCTTGACCTGAAGATAATCTACCTCACAGTTGCCAATGTTTTCAAAGGAGACGAAAAAGCGTTTTAGTATATCGATTATTAGTATAATTTGTATTTACTAACCATATAATGTTAAAATCTGACACACTATTTACAGTAAACAGTAAACAGTCCGTAACTGTTAAAAAGGTAACAAAGGTAACACATGTTTCAGCTTTTAGCTGATAGCTATTAGCCGTTAGCTTAGTCTATCGCATAAGTGGCTTTACAGTTAACAGTCATCAGTTAACAACTTGTATCTTGTGTCTTATTTACTCGCATCTCATATAACTTTCAACTTAGTACTTAAAACTTACTACTTATTCCAATACATCAAAGAACTACAAGCTAACGGCTACAAGCTATTAGCTATATCCATAGATAAAGTTTTTCAAAAAAAATAGGAGCTTGTTTAAGTTTTAGCGAAAAATATTATTACAGCCTCTAAATTTTGTGCGGCAGCCCTAGCATTATATGACGTTTATTTATTTTATCCGGATGTTAATTGTATTTTTGTAAAAAAGAATGTCCCTTTTTATCAATCCATGGTTATGAAACATCTGCTTTCCTACATTTATGATAGAAAAAATATCAGGATTTTCAAGAAGTCTTACTTATTGGCTGTCTTTTTTCTGTCCAATGTCTTCCTGTCCTATGCCTCATATACACTACATAGGGCCGATAAACTCGATTTGTCGAACAATGCGATTCTTTGCATGTATCAGGACAAAGATGGTTATATGTGGTTTGGTACATACGATGGATTGAATCTGTATAACGGAAAAAACACTTTTGTTTACAGGTCCGAATTCGATAATGAGTTCTCCTTATGCAGTAATATTATTCACAATATCACACAAGCAGACGAAGGTAATCTGTGGATATCTACGTTCCTGGGGCTGAATAAGTTTTCGTTGAAAGAACGAAAAGTCATAGAATCGTACCCAGAATTGCCGGAGGCCAAGCTTCTGGCAGCGGATAGGAAAGGAAATACATGGGTTATAAGTAAAAAGAACTATATATCCCATTATAACCGGGAGAGTAAGAATTTTACCGATATTCATTTACCCGGGGCCGATATGGATAATGTGAAGGCGCTGTTCGTTGGTGGTGATGACGAACTCTATATGATTACTGCTGATGGGAAATTGAAAAATATAGAAATTGCCGCAGATTCGAAAAATAATGATATGTTGCAGGTAAACGAATCATTACTACACGATAAAAGCATAATAAATGCTTACTATGAAGATAACAAGATTTATTACATAAGTGCCGAAAGAAAACTCTACCTGTACGATCTCTCAGATAATAAGAGAATATTGATCACGGACTTATCTTCGCTGATAGGAAAATATGGAGGGATATCCCGTGTGGTTTCTTTTAAATCCGATTTGTTTGTCTCCTTCAATGATAACGGGTTGATAAGGTTAGATGTAGAGAATGATTATAAACCGGAAACCGTATATCTCGGGATAAGGGTCTTCTGTCTGCTCAAAGATAAAAAACAGGACGTACTCTGGATTGGTACTGATGGGAGAGGAGTGCAAATGTACTATCAGGGACACGATCTGTTCGGAAACATAATATTCGACAATTTTTTTTCGGGTACTCAAAAGCCGGTCAGGTCTATTTATGCAGATGAATCACAGAACCTGTGGGTGGGCACGAAAGGTGATGGTATAATGCGAATCAGGAATTACGATGAACACAATCAGCGTGAAGTGTCTCAGTCACAGGTTTTAAATTACACAACTGCCAATGGGCTATCGAGTAATCTTGTATTTTGTTTCTTGAGAAGTAAATACCGGAATATACTCTGGATCGGGACCGAAGGGCCGGGTTTTTCCTATTATTCATATAAGGATAACACGATAAAATCTTTATCGGAAAAGGATGGAAGTACAATAGGGAAAGTTCATTCGATCTGTGAAGTGAATGATTCTACTCTATGGATGGCGACGGCCGGTAATGGTTTGCTCGAAGTTATCATTAAGGATGAAAATTCCCGTCTTTCAGTCAAATCGGTGAATGAATACATTCTGAAAAATGGAGATAAGACCTGTGTTGAATTCCATTCTATGTTTTACGACGGGGCATCTACCCTATTTGTTGGAAGCCGTGGAGGTTATGGGGTGGCACGTTATAATGTCAAAAGTAAACAGTATGATTTCATACAGATGAAAAATGCTGAAAATACAGCTATCGGAGATGTATTGTGTGTTTATCAGAGCAAAGATTCTACCTTCTATATCGGTGCTAGTTCAGGGATGACCCGCATTCAGTTTTTAAAAGATGGAAATACTGTGATAAAACAGTATGACAGACGGAATGGGATGATAAATGATATGATACACGGAATACTCGAAGATGCTGATGGCTGCATCTGGTTAAGCACAAATAAAGGTCTGATAAAATATAATCCACGCAACGACTTTTTCCATAATTACTCATACCCTGATTTAAAGGTAACAGAGTTTTCCGACGATGCCTATTGGAAGTGTCCACAGACCGGACGGCTTTTCTTTGGTGGTATAAACGGGCTGACATGGGTAGAACCTAAAGAGGTCAATCTGCAAAGTAATTATAAACCTGCCCTGTATTTCTTCGACTTACAGATAGCCGGTGAGAGTCGGTCGCTATACGATTATACAAATAAAAAAGACGGATACCTGGAGATCGGGGCTAATATCTCTTCTTTTACCATTTCGTTTGTCGCAACGGATTATATCAACGGCGAAAATTATGAATACTCGTACCTGCTGGATAACTATAATACAGCATGGACCGAACTCCAGAAAACAAATGAAGTCACCTTCACTAATCTTCCACATGGCGAGTATATACTGAAAGTAAGATACAAAAATGATGTATTCGATTCGGATGAGAGATATTATTCTCTAAAAATAAGGAAGCTGCCGCCATGGTATCTGACCAGTTGGGCTTATTTGTCATATGTGGTAGCGTTTGCCCTTATATGTTCTTATATCATATACCTTATCCGTAAACGAATAATGGATAAACAAATGCAGATTGCACAGAAGATAAACGAAGAACAGAAAGAAAAGTTATTGGAAGCAAAACTGAATTTCTTTACGAACGTTACTCACGAATTCTGTACCCCTCTGACAGTAATAAAAGGAGTAACTGACTATATTGAAAAATCGGCCGAAGTAGATAAAAATATCCGTAAATATACAGGTATATTACGTGACAATGTAGCTAACCTGAGTGGTCTGATACAGGAGATTCTCGATTTCAGGAAGATGGAAGAAGGTAAGTTCGACTTTAGCTACGTCGAAGAGGCCTCGGTTTCAGATTTGGTGAGAAAGCAAATGGAGTGGTTCATTCCTATTGCAGAAGAAAACAGTATAGCATTTGAAGTTTCAATACCTGCCGATTTATATTGGAATACCAATGTATTCGGATTCAACCGGGTCTTGGTAAATCTGGTTTCCAATGCCTTTAAATATACTACAGAAAAAGGTAAGGTGAAAATATCGGCCGGAATAGATAACGAACAGCTTGTACTTAGTGTTTACAATACAGGACAGGGAATAGAAGATTCGAACATACCATCCATATTCGATCGTTACGGTGTGCTCGAAAATACGGAGGCGAATGACTCTTATCCGTTGATGGCATCACGGCATGGATTGGGACTATCCATTTGCCATGATATAGTGGAGTCTCTTGGCGGAAATATCTCGGTCAGGAGTGAAATCGGTAAATTTGCTGAATTTATAGTAGTATTGCCTGTGCTTCAGGTAACAGAGGAAGAACGTCTGGCAGATGAAGAGAGTAACCTGCCAATGGATGCCGATTCATTGAGACAATCCGCAAGAGAGAAGCAGACAATCCTGATTGTTGATGACAATAAGGATATAGTGTGGCTCATCTCTGATATTTTATCCGACAGTTATCATATCAGGAGTGCCTATAATGTTCCCGAAGCCCTCAAAATTATAGAATCGGAGACCCCTTCCCTTATTATCACCGATATCATGATGCCGGGTATGAATGGTCTGGAGTTTATAAATAACCTGAAGAATGATAAATTTACAAAGCATATACCGCTCGTAATTGTATCGGCTAAAATCAGTGAGAAAGAACAGGCGGAGGGGCTCGATATAGGAGCAGACGCTTATCTGACGAAGCCTTTCTCTTCACTTGTGCTTCGTTCGGTCATAAACCGTTTATTAATGGTGAAAGATGAATTGAAGGACTACTTCTATTCACCCGAAAGTGCGTATAAATATTCAGATGGGCAGTTGATCCATCAGGAAGATAAAGCTTTCATGGATTCTGTTATCGATATTATATCGGATAATATGGAAGAAGAGAACCTACGGCCCGAATTCATCGCCGAAAAGTTGAATATGAGCACCCGTAGCCTTTATCGTAAATTCAAGAAAATAACAACACTTTCCCCTAACGATTTCATTAAAGATTATAGGTTTACACAAGTTGCCAAACTGCTTATCACAACCAACCTCACCATTCAGGAAATCATGTATAAGGTAGGTATTAACAATAAGTCATACTTCTATCGCGAATTCCTGAAAAAGCACAACATGACACCCAAAGAATACCGGCTACGTAAGTAATTAAGGCCTATTTCAGCCTCATTTAGCTTCAGTATCTTAATATACCAAATAAGTATTTCGGCCCGCCACTGGCCATCTGGTATACTTATTTGGACGAATAGGATAGTCCCTTGTATTTTTATATTAATTAACATTGCTGTATGATTGCTCTGACACCAATAAGTGAAAGGCAAGAGAGATATTGAATAAGTAACAATATATGTTTTCTATAAAACAAACAGTATATATGTTCAATGTACTACAAAATACAGGAATGTTTAACTGCATTTTTTCGCTTGAAAATTTGGAGGTTAGCTGTATTTTGCTAGAGAGAGACGTAATTTAATAAAAAATAGTCTAATCTTAGCAGAACAGGTACTTAAAGTATCCATTTGTTCTGGATTTTTATACGTTAAAGAATCATTGACCTTATTTCAGAAAGTTAAAAACCTTCTGATACCCATGTATTGATACATGGTGAACATATTTGATTATTAACTTTTTTAAAATCTTTATTTATGAAGAACCAGCTAATCCTTTATTTATGATGTTCAGGCACTGAGATATTCTTTATCTCTTAAATAAAGTGTGTATTTATTCCCAGTTAACTTAATTAAAATTATATTATGAGAAAATTTGTAGATAAAAATTCAACATGCTACTACAAAAGCTATGGTAGGCGGATACTTTTTTTACTACTCATGTTTATATGTGTTCAATACTCATTTGCCTCCGGATCCGCAAATGACGTGAGAGATATTAATGATGTTACACAAAATGCAGCTACAGTAAAAGGCACCGTAAAAGATCAGAGTGGAGAACCGTTGATCGGTGTTAGTGTTGTGCTTAAAGGAACTACTACCGGAGCTATAACAGATGTAGAAGGAGCATTCTCGCTGAGGGTTCCTGATGGAAATCACACATTGGTTATTTCTCTTGTCGGATTTCATACCCAGGAAATTGCTTTAAAAGGAAAAAACAACTTAGATATAGTGATGGTTGAAGACGCTAAGGTACTTGATGATGTTGTTGTTGTCGGTTACGGTACAATGAAGAGATCTGATGTTGCAACTGCTATTTCAACGATCAAACCGGAAGACTTTAACAGCGGAGGTGCAGCTAGCCGTGATGTTATGAGCTTGCTGGAAGGCAGGGTAGCAGGATTGTCTGTGACTCGCACAGGAGGTAGTTCTCCTACATCCGGGGTTGCCGTTCAGATGAGAGGTGTTGTCTCTATTAATGGAGATAAGAGTCCGCTGATCATTATTGATGGAGTTCCCGGAGGAAATCTTAATCTGTTGCAACCGGGTGATATCGAGTCTATGGATATCTTAAAAGATGGTTCTGCTGCCGCAATATACGGTTCTCGCGCAAATGCGGGTGTTATCATTATTACTACTAAAAAAGGAACGAAAGGAACACCTCGATTCGAGTATTCTACTTATTTCAGCAGGTATTATAAATTTAACACTCCTGAGTTTATGAATGCAGATGAGTTTAAGTCTGCAATGTCATCTCTAGGTAATGATCCTTCGAGCTATGACAGGGGTGGCAATACAAATATGTATGACGCGATAATTAATAAAAATAATTTATCCCAGAACCATAATTTCTCGGTGACCGGAGGTTCGGAATCCACATCATACAGAGCTTCCGTATTTTATGGCAACCTTAGCGGTATTGGTAAGGCCAACACAAGAGAGCAATGGGGTGGACGTTTTTCAGTAACATCAATAGGACTTGACGATAAGCTGACGTTTCAATCTAATATTTCCCTTATTCAGGAAAATATGAACCGATTGGGAAATGAGGGTTGGGAATCAGCTCTGAAAGCTAATCCTACTAATCCGATGTATAATGAGGATGGGTCATTCTATGAGGATCTTACTTCTGATGAAAATAAGTACGCGCGTTTATTCGAACAAAAAAACAGAAGATATGAAATCACATCGGGACTTGACGCAAAACTGATATTTGAACCGATAAAAGACCTCAAATTTTCTATGTTTGGTAGCTTGACACGTAACAGTTATGACGATAATGTATATTATCAGCAAAATTCCAGAACATCTCTTAACAGTTACGAGGGTGGTGGATATGCAAGCAAATATCATTATGTAAGAAATAAAAGCGCAGTGGAACCTACGGCAGAATATTCCAAATTGTTCCTTGATAAGCATAATGTGTCTATTGTCGGTGGTTATAGCCATCAATATACAGTATGGGAAGAATTCTCAGCAAACAATTCCGGATTCCTTAATGATGCAACAGGAGAGAACGACCTTGGCGCAGGAAGTTACCTGACCACAGGGAAAGCGGGTATGGCTAGTAATAAAGAATCTGAAACTCTGATCGCATTCTTTGGTCGTGTTAATTACATTTTTGACAATAAGTATATCTTGCAGGCGTCACTACGTCGCGAAGGGTCTTCAAAATTTGGAAAGAATAACAAGTGGGGTAACTTCCCTTCAGTATCGGCAGCATGGAATGTATCGAATGAAAGTTTCATGGAGTCCGTTACTGCTCTTTCAAATTTAAAACTGAGAATCGGATATGGAGAAACAGGAAACTCCGGAATCGGCCCATATCAATCGTTAGCAACTTTGGGTACCGGTAATCCTTACTTGACAGATGATGGAACATGGCAGCAGACTTATGGACCTAACAAGAATCCGAATCCGAATCTTAAATGGGAAACCAAAAAGGAATGGAATATCGGTATCGACTTCGGGGTAGTAGGCAATCGTATCAAGGGAGCAATTGACTTATACAAAAGAGAAGCGGATGACTTGTTGCTTCAGAATGTATTAGCTCCGCAGCCTTCTAATATTCATGGAAGTTATACGACTAATATTGGATCTTTATCAAGCGATGGTATCGAACTTACATTGAACGCTACCGCCATATCGACTAAGGATTTGAATTGGAATGTCGCCTTTACAGGATCGAAGATATTTACCAATAAGCTGAAGAAATTCTCTGCAAATTCTGCTGATTATTACTCTACCGGAGGTATTGGAGGATATGGAGATTTGGGCGATGCTGTGCGTCTATATGAAGGAGACGAAATAGGTAATTTCTGGGGCAAGCGTTTTGCCGGATTCGATGCTGATGGCGATTGGCTATTCTATAATAAAGACGGCGAAGCAGTAAGCGCCAATAAAATAACAGATGCGGATAAAACCGTAATAGGTAATGGGGCTCCTAAATGGAGGCTGGGTTTGGTGAATACTGTTTATTATAAAAACTTTGATTTTACAGTCGGATTCATCGGAAAATTCGGTTTTGATATCCTCAACCGTCAGAAAATGGCATACGAAAATGTGGAAACTTTGAGGAGTGGTTATAATGTGTTGAAAACTGTCTTTACTGACGGCGTGGATGCATCCTATCAGTATTCTGATTATTATTTGGAAAATGGTAATTATGTAAAATTAGATAATCTGACAGTAGGATATACGCTGCCAAAGATTCCTTATGTTTCTTCAGCTCGTGTATATGTTACAGCCCGCGACTTGTTTTATATTACAAGTTATTCGGGAGAATCTCCTGAACTGGATGATACCGGATTATCTCCAAGTATGGCTCCTTATGTGAGTTCCCCTGTAACAAGAAGTTTTTCTATTGGTTGTAATATCCAATTCTGATTATAAATCATTTGAAAAAGTAATAATATGAAAAAGATAGTAAAATATATATCAATGGCGTTTATATCTTCTCTTGTTCTGGCATCCTGTACAGACCTTGATGAAACGGTATATCATAACCATACAACAACAAATTTCTATACATCAAAAAACAAAAAGAGGTAATATCAGCTGTGCTACGTCCTTATACGCATAGTGGTGCTACATTCGTCTGTCAATCCCGTGAAAATGTATGGAGACTGAATGAACTCTCTGCAGACCAATTAGCATGGCCTCAAAAAGGGATACATGGTTATGATAATGCAAAATGGATACAATTACATTATCATACATGGGCTACCACTCATGACCAGGTGAAAGGTTGTTGGAATCTTATATTTATGGGACTTGGTTTTTGTAACTCCGGTATCGAAAATCTTGAAGCCCGTGAGGCGTCATCTATGGGTATCACAGAAGCTGAGCGTTTGGCATATATTGCCGAATTGAAGGCTAATAGAGCATACTATTATCTGAATGCAATGAATATATGGGGAAATGTTCCTATCGTGACCTCGGTTGGTGAAGTTCAGTATCCTCCAACAAACTCAAGACAGGAAGTATTTAATTTTGTTGAATCCGAACTCCTGAGTGTTATCAATGATATTCCACTTATGACGAATAAAAATTCAGGTCGTTTGACTAAAGCTGCCGCTTATGCCCTTTTGGCTGATTTATATCTCAATGCAGAAGTCTATACAGGTACCCCGCGATGGGACGATTGTATAACATACTGTAATAAGATTATTGCAGGAGAGGGTGGCTCACAGCAGGGAACAATGAAATTGGATGAAGATATCCTTACTACATATTCAACAACTAATACAACATCCTCATATGAAAATATTTTCGTAATGTCATATGATTATCAGTTGACCACAACGCGTTGTGGATGGTCCGGCGATTTCTATCATTTCCGTCAAAGATATATTAACGGAGGAAACCGTGATGGTAATAATGGTGTTGTGGTTATTCCTACGGCTTATGACGCTTTCGATGACAGAGACCTTCGTAAGAAAGAATGGATGCTTATCGGGCCTCAGTACCAGTATGGAACTAGTATACCTCAAAATGGTACAGTTGAATATGCTAACGAGCCTTTAGTATTTGTGAATGAGATAAGAAAGAAAAAGGCTGGCGGAACAGAATCTAGTATGACTACCGGAGAGGAAAACAGTGGCGCCAGATTCCACAAATACCGTGAAGATATCTTTGGTTCAACTAACTTCTGTAGTAATGACTGGGTATTATACCGCTTAACAGAGATTTATTACATGAAGGCAGAGGCTTTGATGCGTAAAAACGGAGGAACTGCAACTCAGGAAGCAGTTGACCTGATAAATGAAACAAGAGAAAGAGCCTTTACTGCAGAAGATTGGCCGGCAATGAAATATACAACTACAACTCTTACAATGGATGAACTTCTGGCTGAAAGAGGACGTGAGTTTATATTCGAAGGAAAAAGAAGAACGGATCTTATTCGCTTTGGAAAATTCCTTACAGGAAGCTGGTGGGATCATACTCCTACAAATAGTTCTCATCTGTTGTTATTTCCGATTCCTTACGATCAGATGATGGTAAATCCTGGTTTGGTACAAAATCCTGGTTATACAAATTAACCTTAGATAGATATCATCAGCAGCTTTTCTTTTGAAGAGAGTTGCTGATGATTCTTTTTTTATTCAATGTCCTTGTCATAGTATCGTTATTCAAAATCATTACTATAATGAAATAATGCAGTAATGATTGTATAAGTGCATCAGGATACCTTTATTGCCGAACAGGATAATTAACCTTTTTCCTATAATAATTATACTTGCATCAAATCTAACCCCTATAACGAAAACATAATGAAAAGAATCCTATTTCTGGCTTTTGCTATATCAACCCTGACTTGCCAAGGTCAGGAGATAAAGGCTGATTATCCGCAGCTTACAGATAACAACCCCACAACCTATTACACAGGTACGCCGGGTAAAAATAAATTGACATTTCAAACCTCATACAGCACGCCTGTATTGAGCTACAAAATATATTCTTCGGGAGAGACACCGGCTCACGATCCTGCTTCCTGGGTATTGAAGGGTTCCAACGACGGAAAGAAATGGACTGTTGTTGACGAACGGAAAGATCAGAAATACTGTTCGCGGTTTCAGGAAATTCTGTGTGTTGTCCAGAAACCCGGTGTGTACACCCAATATATGCTTGAAGCCATGGCCTCAGGTAAAAAAGAAAATGTAATCATTGCCGATGTCCTCTTATCCGATAAAAACATGAAAGCAGGATGGGAGAACTTCAAATACCCTAAAGTCGTATTCGAATCGCTGAACCCGGATACCGAGGGGAGTAAGATCTACCACGATTTGGTTCAAAACCCCGATGAATATGTGAAATATCATACCCAGAAGGTAGCTGAAATATTGTATTACACCGCAGGCGACCCGATGGTCGATGTACAGGAAATAGATTACACATTGAAAGATTATAACGGAGTTTCAGCAAAAGGCGGAAGTTCTCCGGCTATAAATATAGTATACAGCACACAACATATAGAAAAGTCAGCAAAGGAATCTCTTTACAAACTTGATTTCGAAACACGTGGAGTTCTCTATCATGAATTGACCCATGGCTATCAGTTCGAACCGAAAGGAATCGGTAACTATGGAAATAATAAGACTTTTTGGGCATGTATAGAAGGTATTGCCGATGCCGTAAGGGCTGAGGCCGGTTTATTTGATATGAGTACACGCAAGCCGGGCGGTAATTGGATGGATGGTTACCGCACCACCGGCTTTTTTATCCAATGGCTTACAACAAAAGACCCCGATGCTATCCGTAAATTCCACATTACTGTAAGGGATTTGGATGTATGGAGTTTCGATAAGGCTATTAAAGCAGTCTTTGGACAGGAAGCTAGTATTGAAGGTATGTGGAATGAATATCAGGAATTTTTGAAAAAACAATAATCAACATATACAAATGAAGTTAAGCACACTCACTCTTTCTTTCTTACTTATGAGCGGCGTAGTATCCGCACAGGAAAAAGTATCTTTTGTCAATCCGATGATAGGTACGGTGAAAATGGGGCATACATTTCCGGGAGCCTGTGTTCCTCATGGTATTGTCCAATTAAGCCCGGATACGGATACTATCCCTCATAGTATAAATGGCGTATATCAGAAAGATACTTACAAGTATTGTGCAGGTTACCAGCACGACGACAATACCATTGTCGGATTCAGTCATACACATCTTAGCGGAACAGGACACTCCGACCTCGGCGATATACTTATTGTGCCTGTTACCGGCGAATATAAATTTAACCCGGGTGCAGCCGATAAACCACGTTCGGGCTACCGCTCACACTTTTCGCACGATACGGAAGTTTCCCGTCCGGGATATTACGAAGTCGTATTGGATGACTACAAGGTAAAAGCGCAACTGACAGCTACCGAAAGAGTAGGAGTGCATAAATATACTTATCCCGCAAACGAAGAACAAAAATTATTGCTCGACCTTGTTCATGGCATCTATAATTACGATGGAAAGGTATTATGGGCAAGCCTTCGTGTCGAAAACGATACACTGATTACAGGATACCGCATCACTAATGGTTGGGCAAGGGAAAACTATACCTACTTCGCCATATCTTTGTCGAAGCCGATAAAGAACTATGGCTATGTAGACCGCGAAAAACCAAAATATACGGGATTCTGGCGTAAGTTCAATTTGCAGAAGAATTTCCCTGAAATAGCAGGACGTAAAATAGTATCTCATTTCGAATTCGGTTCGGATAACTCTCCACTTATCATTAAGGTGGCTTTGTCGGGAGTAAGTACAGAGGGTGCATTAAAAAACCTTGAAGCTGAAACTAAAGGTAAATCTTTCGATAAAATCGTAGCAGAGGCGTCTGCGAAGTGGGAAAAAGAATTGAATGTAATAGATGTAGAGGGAGACAGTGATAAAAAAACGATGTTCTATACTTCCCTATACCATACCATGATAAATCCGTCGGTTTATCAGGATGTGGACGGACAATACCGTGGTATAGACCATAATATACATCAGGCGAAAGGATTTACCAACTACACTATATTTTCCGTATGGGATACCTACAGGGCGCTTCATCCGCTGTTCAATATTATCAATAGGGAAAGAAGCGTAGATATAGTGAACTCTATGATAGCCCATTACGAGCAGAGTGTACATAAGGCATTGCCTGTATGGTCGCATATGGGAAATGAAAACTGGTGTATGATTGGTTATCATTCCGTATCGGTATTAGCCGATGCTATCGATAAAGGGCTGAACATTGATAAGAAAAAAGCATTGGAAGCCATGATCAGTAACTCGAATGTCGATTATTACGATGGAACGGGCGAATATAAGAAATTAGGTTATGTGCCTTTCGATAAAAACGGTAGCGGTTCGTCTATTACCCTCGAATATTCATATGACGACTGGACGATTTACAATACAGCCCTGAAAACGAATGATCAGGCCGTTACGGATACCTACAAGAAAAGAGCCTTGAATTATCATAATGTCTTTGATCCTGAACTGGAATTTGTTCGTGCCCGTTACAGCGACGGACGCTGGAAGACTCCATTCAATCTGCTGAGTACACACGGAGAGGGTTTTATTGAAGGAAACTCCTGGAATTACTCATTCTATGTGCCGCACGATGTAAAAGGGCTTATTAAGCAAATGGGAGGAGATAAACAATTTGTACAACGTCTCGATTCTCTTTTCACCATGCATTTACCCGATGAATTCTTTGCCGATACGGAAGACGTTACCCGCGAAGGAGTGATGGGTAACTATGTACATGGCAACGAACCAAGCCACCATATCGCTTACCTGTATGCATGGACTTCGCAACCGTGGAGAACTCAGTATTGGGTACGCGAGATCATGAACCGCATGTATCGTAACTCTATCGACGGACTTTGCGGAAATGACGATTGCGGGCAGATGTCGGCATGGTATATATTTTCGGCTATGGGATTCTATCCTGTTTGTCCCGGTTCGAATGAATATGTGTTCGGCGCTCCGTATTTTCCTTATATGAAAGTCAAGGTAGGCGACGGAAAGTATCTGGAAATAAAAGCGGATAAGGTAAGTGATAAGATGCGTTACGTTAAATCGGTTAAGCTGAACGGAAAGCCTTATACAAAGGCGTATATCACCTATGACGACATAAAGAACGGTGCGGAACTTACATTCGAAATGGCTGCTACTCCTAATAAGAAAAGGACATTCAGCGAAGCAGATAAACCTTATTCATTGTCAAAATAGACAATCTAAAACGTATTATTATGAAGAAATTATACACTCTGATTCTCCTGGTGTCTCTGTCATTGTCTGTTATGGCTCAGGCAGGAAAATCGTTGATGCAACTTCAGCAGGAGTTTGTAGACCTTAGGTTCGGGATGTTTATCCATTTCAATATTCCTACATTTATGGAGGATGATTGGGCTGATCCCGACGCATCTCCGTCAATATTTAATCCTGAGAAACTGGATTGCAACCAGTGGGCTAAGACTGCCAAAGAGGCCAACATGACATACGGGTGCCTGACTACAAAACATCATAGCGGATTTTGTATATGGGACACGAAAACTACCGATTACAATGTGATGAACAGCCCTTTCAGGAGGGATGTGGTGAAAGAATATGCCGATGCTTTCAGGGCGCAGGGGTTAAATGTAATGCTTTATTATTCTATTCTTGATACACATCATAAACTCCGTCCGGGATGGATCACGCCGAAGCATATAGATATGATAAAAGCTCAATTGACCGAGCTATTGACTAACTATGGAGAGATAAAGGCGTTGATTATCGACGGATGGGATGCTCCCTGGTCACGTATTTCATATGATGAAGTTCCGTTTGAAGATATTTATTCCCTGATAAAGTCTTTACAGCCAAACTGTCTTGTTATGGATTTGAATGCTGCGAAGTATCCGGCAGAGGTCTTATATTATACGGATATTAAGTCGTATGAGCAGGGTGCAGGACAACATATTTCGAAGGAGAGTAATAAACTCCCCGCATTGTCTTGCCTACCCATCAATTCGGCTTGGTTCTGGAAATCTGATTTCCCCACAACTCCGGTGAAATCGCCCGAAATGCTTGTCAATGACAATATCATTCCCATGAATGAGGTTTATTGTAATTTTATACTGAATGCGGCTCCTAACCGTGACGGGCTGATAGATGCCAATGCGGTCGAGGCTTTCAGAAAGATAGGAAAACTATGGCAAAATAAAGGGCCTGTCGCTAAACTGCCGGCTTATCCTGCCCCCGTTATTTCTAAGAATATTGCAAAGAATAAGAAGACGAATGCCAGCTGGAGCAACGATATGAATATTATGGATTTTGCCAATGACGATAGTTTCCGTTCTGCGTGGGAGTCTAACAGGGCAGTAAAAAAGCCCTGGCTCGAAATCATTCTGGATAACACAGAGCAGGACTTCAACCTGATTACCATTGCTCAAAGAGGGGAAAATAATTTCAGCAAATACCGGATCGAGTATTTCCACAATAATAAATGGCTACCTCTTTTATCGGGTGAAAACAATGATATAATAAAAGTACATAGATTTGATAAAGTACGGGCCGATAAAGTTCGCATACAGATAGATGAATTTAGTAAACCTCCCGTTATTACGGAATTTGGAGTGTATAACGAAAGATAAAAACTGCACGTTAAAAAAAATAATATGAAAAGTAAATTGCCCTTAGGGCTTCTTCTCTCGGCCTTATTGCTGGTCTCGTCATGTAAGGAAAAAACTCAGATTGCGGATGAATCGGCAGACCTGTCCCTCAATGCTTATGTAAATCCTTTTGTAGGTACATCCGGATTTGGGAATGTTTATCCCGGTTCGCAGATACCTTTCGGGGGAATACAGATAAGTCCCGATACAGATAAAGATTATTATGATGCCGCTTCCGGTTATAAATATAATCATATGACCATTATGGGCTTCAGTCTTACCCATCTGAGCGGAACGGGGATTCCCGATCTCGGAGACTTCCTTTTCATTCCGGGCACAGGGGAAAAGAAGTTTATACCCGGAACACACGAAAATCCCGGTGAGGGTTACCGTTCACGTTATAGCCACGACAGGGAATGGGCTTCTCCAAACTACTACGGAGTCGACTTACTGGATTATGATGTGAAGGCGGAGATGACCTCCGGTATGCGTTCGGGGATATTCAAGTTCACTTTTCCTAAGACAGACAGCGCTTTTGTGATGCTGGACATGGACCATGTACAATGGTTCAAAACAGCATGGTCGCAACTCCGTATAGAAAACGATTCTACTATTTACGGATTCAAACTGGTGAATGGCTGGGGGCCGGAACGTTATGTTTACTTCGTAGCCCGATTTTCCAAACCGTTTGTCCGTTCGGGTATCATGCAGGACGGGAACCCCGTGATATATGATACAAAACGTTTCCGCAGTGATCGTGTTGCCTATGGAAATAAGATCATGGGATGGCTCGATTTTGAAGCTGGTAATGGAGCCGAAGTTGAGGTAAAAGTAGCGATCTCTTCTACCGGGACATCAGGGGCATATACCAATCTGAAAGAGCTGGAAGGGCAAAATTTCGAAAGCCTTAAAAAGAAGGGAGAAATACTTTGGGCCAAAGAATTAGGAAAGTTCAAGGCCAAAGGAACAAAAGAACAGTTGGAGACATTCTATACTTCGGTTTATCATGCGTCCCTGCATCCTTTTGTTTATCAGGACGAGGACAATAAGTACAGAGGACATGACTCGAATATACACCAGGCAGATAATTTTACGAATTATACTGTGTTCTCATTATGGGATACATACCGGGCACACCATCCATTACTTAACCTGATTAACCCGGAACGTAATGCCGATATGGTGAATTCCATGCTGGCACATTACGACCAGAGTGTGGAACGTATGCTGCCTATATGGTCTTTCTATGGAAATGAAACATGGTGTATGATTGGTTATCATGCCGTATCGGTTATTGCAGACGCCATTGTGAAAGATGTGAAAGGATTCGACTACGAACGCGCTTATCAGGCGATGAAAAAGACAGCAATGAATCCTAACTACGATTGCCTGCCCGAATATACAGCGTTGGGATGGGTACCATTCGATAAAGAACGGGAATCGGTATCCAAGACACTGGAATATGCCTATGATGATTATTGTATCGCTATGGCTGCAAAGAAATTAGGAAAAGAAGAAGACTACAAATACTTCCTGAACCGTTCGCTTGCTTATCAGAACCTTATAGATCCGGAATCCGGATTTATGCGGGGGCGCGACTCTCATGGAGAATGGCGTACACCTTTCGATGCGGTCGCTTACACCGGGCCGGGATCGGTACATGGTTGGGGAGATATTACCGAAGGGTTCACTTATCAGTATACATGGTATGTACCTCAGGATGTACAAGGATATATCAATGAAATGGGAGGGAATGAGATATTCGCCCAGCGTCTCGATTCCATGTTCACAATGGAACTGCCGGATGATATTCCGGGGGCGCACGATATACAAGGACGCATAGGGGCGTACTGGCATGGCAACGAGCCCTGCCATCAGATACTGTATCTCTACAATTATGTGAAACAACCATGGAAAGGACAGGAAAAGATACGTTATGTGCTGGATACCTTCTACGGGAACAAGCCTGATGCGTTAAGCGGGAATGATGATTGCGGACAGATGTCGGCATGGTATATCTTCAACTGTATAGGCTTCTATCCCACTTGTCCGTCGAGCAATATCTATGCTATCGGTTCTCCGGGACTCGAAGCCGTAGAGATGACTCTCGGCAACGGGAAGAAAATATCCATGACTACAGAGAATTACAGCAAACAGAATGTCTATATCCAGTCTATGACTCTCAACGGAAAGGAGTATAACAAAACTTATATTACCTATGACGACATAAAGAACGGGGCTGATATAAAATTCGTTTTGGGAAGTAATCCGAACAAAGACTGGGGTACGTCCGATGAGTCTGTTGCGCCGTCTATATCGAAACCGAATCAAACATTGCGTTATCAAAAGAGTAATTAAATAGTAAACAGGTGAGAGAAGTGGCAATCGCAGGTGGTTGTCACTTCTTTATTAAATTATGGCAGCAGGTTGGTCGGTTAAACAAAGATAATCTGAGATTTGACGCGATTTGAATATAAAAAATGCAAAAAAATGACTGGAATAATATTATTCTGACTACTTTAGTGAACTAATTATTTAATAAGTAAATATAATTGAGATAAACCAGATGAACACATTATTATTTCTAGGCAACCTTGGAACCGGGGAGATTATTATCATTGCCATCGTTGTTTTATTATTATTCGGAGGAAAGAAAATTCCTGAACTTATGAAAGGTATCGGAAAAGGCATCAAGAACTTCAAAGATGGGGTGAACGGCCTCGAAGATGATATAAAAGGTACTACTGAAAAGATAGATAACAAGTAAGTTTGTTCTGTCATGTTTAGAATATAGGAAACTCGGGCTTTACAGTCTGGGTTTCTGTTTTTTATAAATTAACCGGGTAATGGGAAGCAGGCTTCTTCATTTGCCCGGATTATCATTCGATTATGGAAATTTCGGAGATCAGGGAGTTTACGCAGGACGGATTTAAGGCTGTACAGAAACTTGCCGGGACATTAATATCTTCCGGCACGATTCATTTGACAGAATCATATTATAGGGAGCTGCTGGCTTCCGCCAATAGTCATCTGTTCTTTATTACCGATGATGGGAATATTGCCGGAATGCTTACTGTCGGCATATATAAAAGCCCGACAGGGACAAAGGCATGGATTGAAGATGTTGTAGTTGACGGTTCGTATCGCGGGCAAGGTTTAGGCAGATTACTTGTAGAGCATGCGATAGCTTTTTCAAAATCGTTAGGCGCCGATTCATTAATGTTGACATCTAACCCTTCACGTATAGCGGCCAATAAGCTTTATCAGTCCTTGAATTTCACACAGAAGGAAACAAATGTGTACCGTATGACGTTTGAATAAAACTATCAAATAGTAACGCGCCCTGATATTTAAAGCCGAGTGTTACTTTATTTGTATAATTTTATCTATACAATGCGGATAACAAGCGTGTTACCAGCCGGAATAATTACGATATGAGAAAAGGGCG
>QMCD01001380.1_pt1 | contig 27229 bp, 19 predicted proteins | sample 1821841 | NCBI WGS metagenome assembly QMCD01 (sample SAMN01991225, study PRJNA193472) | Termite gut metagenome, whole genome shotgun sequencing project. | isolation source: worker | host: Macrotermes natalensis | reverse complement strand
TTCATCGACGCGGAAGTTGATGACGTCAACCACCCGCTGAAGCATTTTTTCAAATGAAAACTCCACAAAGGACAGGACGAACTTATTGGCCTCTATCTTCGACATGTCCAGAATATCGTTGATGACCCCTAAAAGGTGGTTCGACGCGTCCTGTATCTTGCGCAGGGCGTAGTCCTTTTTTCCGATGTCCGCGCCGGACACGCCGATAGATGTCATGCCGATGATGGCGTTCAGGGGCGTGCGCATCTCATGGCTCATGTTGGAAAGGAAGTTGCTCTTCGCGCGGCTTGCATGTTCCGCTTTGCGCCTCGCCTCCTCAATTTCCGTTACATCGTTCGTGACTATGATATACCCGGTTTCGCTGTCGTCCCTGTCAAGAAGATAATGCGCAGTACCCTTGTAGTAATGCCCGCTTTCCGGCTGGAACAGCACATCCGCTTCCCTGTTCTCCAGCAGGGCGGTTATGGGGCAGTATCTCGTGCCGTGCGGGTAAACGCTTATCTCTTCGTACATATGGCCTATGACGCCGTCCAAAGTGCCGCGACGTATTCCGGCTTCTCGAACGGAAACAGGTCGGTCGCCATGATCGTACAACGAAACGCCGAGAGAATTTCCGCGATCCGGCGTCCGACACCGCCGAAACCGACGATCCCGACCGTGCCGTAGGAAAGGTCCTTTGTCGGACGGCGGGTGAATTGGCGATAGCCGGATTCCACCGGAATGCTTTGCTCCCTCCAAAACGTCGTCAGATTGCGCATCCAGGAAAGCAGGAGGGAAAGCGTGTGTTCGGCAACCTGATCGGCAAGCGCCCCGGAGGCGGTGGTAATCGTGATCGAGGAATCGATGACCGAAGGAACCAGGCACCAGTCCATTCCGGCCGCCGAAGACTGAATCCAGCGAAGTCGGCCTTTTTGCACGATCCGGTCCCAATCGACGCGAACTTTGGCGTGTCCGCAAAAATAATCGGCGTCAAGCAGGGCTTCCGCAATCCTGTTTTGGCCGACGTTGACGATACGGATTCCGGGCCAGGCTTCCATGATCCGGTCAAGGTGGTACTGTTCCACAGGCTCGTTTTTATAGCAGACGACGAGATTTTCCATGGGCGGATGAATCGTGAGCGGAAAACGAAGACGAACGAGCCGGGCACGGCGTTTCGCGACCATTGACGAGCCGGGAACGGCGTTCCCGGACGCCGGAGATTTTTAGTATAGAGCCGACAATACGGCGATACAAGAAGGTTTTGCGGCTTTCCGGCGGAAAAATTTTTCCGAAATCCCGTACCAAAGACTTTTTTTCCGGCGCAAAATGGGGTAGACTGAATGCGGCGGACCGGGTGGACCGACGGCATGTCGCGGTTTCCGCTTTCGACCGTATCCGCCCGCTCCGCTTGCATTTTTTCGTTGGATACTTTTCTACCGAAGCCGGTTGCATTTTCCGTCCGACCGCCTGTTTATACCGAAGCCGGTTGAGTCGTTGGTAAACACAGCCCGGTTGAACCGCCTGTTTACCTTCGGCAGTGTCGTTTCCGGTGGGCAGGCTCCTTGAAAGTCGGCTTCGGGAAATTTCAACTGCCTCCAGTACACCCTACATGAACACAGGCTCCCGGATCGGCGGCCCCGGGAGATTTTTAACCGTAAGCGGCATGACAATCCTCCCGCGAACAATCGCCTGCCGCTCGAACGATCCGCGTACATACACACATTAACAAAAGCCGGGAGCGAGTGAGTGCGGCAGGCGGACCTGACCGAATGTCCGTTTTCGTCGCGTTTCCAGCATAACCGCTTCCAGTATCACGTCACAGGAGTCCTTTTATCGTGGACAAGAATCGATTCCGTATCGGCCTTCTCGCCGTCATCCTCCTCGTGGTTTTCCGCATCGCGATAGGGTGGCATTTTTTGTACGAGGGAATTCTCAAATTCGACCCATTACATGAGTTCAGTGCGAAAGGTTTTCTCGGAATGGCCAAGGGGCCGACCGCCCCGATTTTCTACGAAATGCTGCCGGACATCGACGGCCGGGACCGTCTGAAGATCGAGCCGGTCAAAAATGCCGACGGAAAAGACACCAAGCTCCGCACCTTTCCGGTTTACGAGAATGCCTGGGCCGCTTTCAAGAGCCGATTCGATTCCCGCTATGCGCTTGATGAAGCCCAAAAGGCGGAAGCCCGGCGGATTTACGACCAGTACCTTGCGTCTCTTCGCGAATATGCGGCGGACGTCGAAACCGATGTCGCCCAATTTCTCGGCAGCATGGCCCGTTTCGATGAAACAGCCGGAGAAAACCAAGCCGCTTACCAACAGCAACGCGACTGGGACGCCATGATGAAATACAGGGCCGACGGCGCGAAATGGACCGGCGATCTCGACAAAATGGGCGATGCGATGGCCGGCGACCTGCTTGCCCTCTATAACCCGCGACTTGCCGGAATGACCGGACAGATCGTCACCCGGCCGGAAAAGCCCTGGGTTCCGAACCCGATTGCCGATACACAAATGTCCCTGCTCAACCGCAGCGTCATGCTCGGGCTCACCGCGATCGGGATTTGCATGATCCTCGGCTTCTGCAACCGCCTTGCCTGCCTCGGCGGGGCCACATTCCTGTTCAACGTCTGGCTTTCCCAGTTCCCCTGGCCCGGGGTCTATCCGCCGATCCCGGACATGATCGGACATTTCCTGATCGTCACGAAGGATTTCGTGGAACTGCTCGGTTGCCTGATCCTTGCCGCCTTGCCCGCCGGCCGTTGGGGGGGGCTTGACTTCTTCCTGTATCACAACTGCGGCGGTAAAAAACTTGCCCAGTGGATCGGTCTCGAAGATGTCGCGGAATCGGACAATACCACCAAAACGCCCGCCTGATTCAGCCGTTTCCCTACGTTCCCATTCGATTCATCACCCTTTATACCGAAGCCGGCCCCGTTTTCCACTTAACCGCCTGTTTACTTTCCGAGCAGTGTTACTGCCGATGGGCAGGCTCCCGAATCGTCGGCTTCGGGAAATTTCAATCGCCTCCAGTATATTCCTTTCCCATGTCCGAAAAAATCACGTTCAGTCGTCGCGATATGCTCAAGGGCGGTGTTCTCGCCGCCGCCGTTCCCGCCGTCGGTGCAGGCGCTTTTTACTTCGGCTATTCCAAAGCGCACGGATCGCCGGTTCGCGTCGGTGTTCTGGGGACCGGCGACGAAGGATGCGTCCTCCTCGGGGCGATCAATCCGGAATACATCAATGTCGTTTCGATTGCCGACATTCGCCCCTACAACCAGTTTCGCGCCTTTCACGGCGACGTCTATTCCGATGCCGCGCTCAAGGCCCGGCCGGGGTTGATGTCCGTCTACGCCTGGAAAACCGAGCAGGAGGCCCGGCGCCGCGTCACGGTGTACAACGACTACAACGAATTGCTCGACAACGCGAAACGGGACGGCATCGAAGCGGTCATCATCGCCCTGCCGCTGCACCTGCACGCCGTCGCGGCGGTGAAAGCGCTCCGGATGGGGTTGCACGTTCTCACCGAAAAACTGATGGGCCACAGCGTCGCCAACTGCAAGGAAATGGCCAGGGCGGCCACGTTGGCGAATCGGCATCTCGCGACCGGACACCAACGGCACTACAACATCCTCTATGCCGAAGCGATGGACACGATTCGTCGCGGAATTCTGGGGAACATTCACTACATCCGTGCCCAGTGGCATCGCGGAAATGCGCCCGGCAACGATTCCTGGCAGTTGCCGATGCCCTACGCCTTCAAGCCGGGAGACCCGCAGTCCAAAAAACTGGCGAACGAATTGAACGCGTGGCAAAACCAAATGTACAAGGCCCGGGGCGTGGAAATTGAAAGTTGGGCTAAAAAAGTCGCGCAAAAACAGGCCCAGTTGGATGATGCGATCCTGTCCGAGGGAGGGGCTCTCGCCGATCGCACATTCAAAAGCTCCAAGGAATACGGATACCGGGACGAGACCGTCCAGTGGACCGACCCTCGGAAAGGCGAGCAGTCCTATCTCCGTCCGGCCGCCGAGGAATTGCTGCGATGGCGATTGTGGAACCGGACCGGCGGCGGTCTCATGGTCGAACTCGGGTCGCACCAGCTTGACGCGGCAAGCATTTTCCTCGCGGCGAACAACGATCATTATCTTGACCAAACCGGCAGCACGAGGGAGCGGGGCCAAAAAGTGCATCCGCTGAAGGTAAACGTCTCGGCCAACCGGAACATCTTCGGCATGGACCGCGAGGTGAACGATCACATCACGACGATGGTCGAGTTTCCCGCCCCCGATTACGATCCGTCGACGAAAGCGGGCCGCAAACGCCGCATTTGCGTCCAGTATTCGACGATCAACGGAAACGGGTTCGGCGGATACGGCGAGGTGGTATACGGCACGAAAGGCACGTTGATCCTGGCCACGGAAGCGACCTCGGTTCTTTTCCGGGATGAAACGGCCAGCAAGGTCGGGGCCAAGGACAGTACTGCGGCGGCACTTGATACGCAGTCGTCCGGTCCGGCCCAGAAAGCGACGGGCGGCGCGGCGGCCGCCGAGGTTTCCCGCGGCTACAAAGAGGAACTCGAACATTGGGCCTGGTGTATCCGCGTGAATCCGACGAATCGGGATAAAACCCTGCAACCGCGTTGTCACCCGAAGATCGCGCTCGGCGACGCCGTGATCGCCTTGGTGACGAACATCGCCGCCGACCGGGAAAAAAGCGTCACCTTCAAGGAGGAATGGTTCGATCCGGATCATGACGCGACACCGGAAACCGATATCCTGAGCGATCCGCTCGGCAAGCCGGATTTGAACAAGGACATTTACAAGGCTTAACTTACCGAGGCTTGACGTGCCGAAACCGGACCGTTCTTCAACGCGTACGGAACCCGGGTATCGCGTGAAAACGCTTGTGTTCCCGGCTTTTTTGACAATAAAACGTTACAATAAAACGCCACTCATTCATTTTTACGCACATGCAACCGACACCGGATCAAGTCGCGATCGGAATCGAAAATTTCTATGCCGCGATCGGGAGTGAACATCTTCGCCGTGATTTTCTCAAGCAATGCAACGCCGCCGATTTGAGTTCCGGCAACGGGCTCGGGGCGAAGTACTTCGGCTACGGAACCGTGGAAAAGCCAGTGCGCGTCGCCGTGTTCGGGACCGGTGACGAAGGAAGCATCCTCTTGGGGGCGATCAACCCGAAATATATTCAGGTCGTCGCCATTGCCGACATACGTCCCTACAGTATCTGGCGGGCCTTCCACGGCGACAATTACACGCAGGACATCAAAAAACTGCGGACCGGCCTGATCGAAAAGTACGGTTATCAAGATGAAGCCGAAGCGCGAAACCACATCCGCGTTTACGGCGATTACCGTGAACTGCTCGAAAAGGAAAAAGAGCACGGCGATCCCGAAACGGGCATCGAGGCGGTGATCGTCGGCCTCCCGCTTTTCCTGCACGCTCCGGCGGTGGTCGCGTCCTTGAAGGCCGGCTACCACGTCCTGACGGAAAAACTGATGGGCCATACCGTGGCCAATTGCAAGGAAATGGCAAGGGCCGCCGAACTCTATAGAAAGCATCTTGCCACCGGCCACCAGCGGCATTACAACATCCTTTACGATCACGCGATCAAGCTGCTGCAAAGCGGCGTCATGGGTGACCTGCATTACATCCGTGCCCAGTGGCATCGCAACAATCAGCCGGGCAAGGATTCCTGGCAACCGCCGCTTCCCAAGGCGGCCAAGGAGAACGATCCGCAAGCCGACCGCCTTGAAAAAGAACTGGTTTCCTGGACCAGAACCCGGGACACGCTGCTTGCCGACATCGAAAAAATCGCCGGCAACACCAAAATGTCTGAAGCCCTTAAAACAGCGCGGACCGGGGCGTTGCGGAAAGACGTCGCGCTCTGGAATGTTAAAATCGCCCAAAAGAAGGCCCAGCTCGACGACGCCGTCCTTGTCGCCGGCGGTGAGTGGGAGGGACTCAAGCTGAAATCGGCCAAGGAGTACGGCTATGTCGACGACCCGAATTTCATGATCGAGGGCGAAAAAAAGGCTTACGACCGGCCCGCCTTGGAGGAACTGATCCGCTGGCGCCTGTTCGACCGGACCAGTGCCGGCTTGATGGCCGAACTCGGCTCGCATCAACTGGACGCGGCAAGTATTTTTATCGCGGCCATTCACGGCGGCGTCAAACAACTGCCGATTTCCGTATCCTGCTCCTCGATTCGCTCGCTGTTCCCCGTGGATCTGGAAACGACGCCGCTTGACAGGAATGCCGACGACCATATTCACTGTGTTTTCGATTACCCGGCGCCCGGATATGACCCGAACCATAAGATGAGCCGTTTGCAGCGGATTACGGTCGCTTATTCGTCGATCAACGGAAACGGCTTCGGCGGTTACGGCGAAGTGGTGTACGGCACGAAAGGAACGCTGCTGATCGACCGGGAAAAGGAGGCGTCTTTCTACCGTGGTGCGGCAATCGAGGACAAAACGATCATCGTGAAAAACGATCAAGGCGAACTCGACGTCCAACTTTCCGAGTCGGGCGATCCGCTTTCCCGTGCGATCGGTCTCCAGGCGACGTTCGGTGATGTCAGCCGGGGTTATTGCGAAGAACTCGAACACTGGGCTTACTGTATCCGCGACAATCCGGAGCCGACCTATTCCGACGAGGAATTGCACGATCCCGAGAAGAAAAAACGGTATCCGCGCTGTTATCCCGCCGTCGCGCTCAATGATGCGGTAATCGCTTTGACGACGAACATCGCCGGCGATCTCGGCGAAACGATCCTGTTCGATCCGGCCTGGTTCGATTACAAAAATGATGCGACGCCGGAAGCGCATTTCGCGGAAAACGAGGACGCCAGGAAGGAGTTCACGCCTTCGCTCGAACGCCCGATGTATCAATAACCATGAAACACCTCTCAAAATGGGACCCGGAACAACAAGCACTTTTTATACATCGAAGCCGTTCCCGTTTTCCATTCAACCGCCTGTTTACTCTCCGAGCAGTGTTGTTTCCGATGGGCAGGCTCCCGAATCGTCGGCTTCGGGAAATTTCAATGGTGTTCAGTATAACTTCCCGAGAAGAGTATGGATTCCGCGACCGGTCCTTATCCTGCCATCGTTCCCGAGGGGCAACACCATTCGAATGATTCTTCGCGCGACCGGGAAGCGATTTCTTCCGGCAAGGTGTCGGCGACTGAGTTGACGGCAGGATCGGCGGCAGGATCGACAACGGAGTTTGCCTCCCCGGCCGCGAGCGCAGACGCCGTCGAGGCAGGCGACGAAATGCTTCTCATGGAGTATCTGGACGGTGAATTGTCGTCGGAACGTCGCCGCAATCTGGAAGAGAGGCTGGTGGGCGACCCCGCACTGCGGCGAACGCTTTCCGAGTTGGAACAATCCTGGCAGTCCTTGGAAATACTCGATCGCGCGACTTCGGATAAAAAGCTGGCGGAAACGACGATCGAAACCGTGGTTTTTTCCGCCGAGGTCGAGGTCGCCGCCTTGGCTGAAAAGGAAAAACGGCGCCGCATACCGAAAATTCTCGTCATTTTATGTTTGATTTTCTGCGGCGTCGTCGTCGGACACGGCGCGGTCCATTTTTTCGTGCCCGATCCCAGACTGTACCTTCTCCTCGACATGCCGATCATCGAGCGATTCGACAGGTATCAGGAGTTCATCAATTTCAAGCGTCCGGAACTTCTCCTGAGGCTTGCCGGAGAAAATGTGTTCGGTGTCGCTTCCGTCGATGGGGAAAACCCGGCTCGTTCAGCGACACGTTCATCGGGTTCGGAGTTGGACGCTTTCGCGTTTTCGACAGCGCCCCCGCCCAGGGTCTTGCGGTACCGTTTCGAGCAGATCAATTCGCTGGATCCGGTTCATTACGGCCAGTTTCACCGTAATTACGAACGATTTACCAAAATGAACGAACAGCGCCAGGCTCCTTACAGGGAGTTGAATACGATGATCGGTCAATCACAGTCGCCGACCCCGCTGATGATTGATCGAACCTTGACGGCGTTCATTCAATGGTTCCGCATGTTGCCGACTGATGAAAAGCTCCAGTTTTCCCATGATGCCCGTTCCCTCCCGCTCGACGACTGCGTGGCGATCGTCAAAGAAAAAGCGCGCCGGGCTTCGTCGGCCCAATCGAACGATTTGGAAAACGGCGGACACCGGGAGGATTTTGCACCGGGTGCAAAACCCTCGGACCGCGATTTGGCCGAGTTTCTCCTCCAACACGTTTCCCTGAAAGAATTGGACCGGTTCCTGACACTTTCGCCGAATGAGGGGATTTCAAAATTGGAAGCGGATTTCGAGAGATACCGGCAGGATCCCGATTCGTTCGATGAAGACCCGTCGCCCGGCGAAAACGAGGCCCCCGTGATCGAAACGGAGCCGCCGTTTTCCATGCCGTCGACCTTTCCGTCGAAACAAGAAGCGGACGGCCCCCCGGATACGCTCCTCCATGCCGGGGAAACCGGTATACTGTAAACGCGGTGAAACCGGCTGTTTGGTAAAGGCGGCCTGTTGCGATCGATCGCCATAACATGCTGTAAATGCAAGATTTGCAATTTTCGGTCGAGCGAGTGCGGCAGGCGGACGTGACCAAATATCCGTTTTCATCGCGTTTCCGGTATATTCCCAACTGACGTTCCATGAATATTCGTTATTTTATTTTCGATATCGAAAGTGCCGCCGATCCGCGATTGGTCAAGGATATCAAGTATCCCGACATCCCGGACGAGGAACTTCCCCCCCCGGCTGCGGTGCGCCGTTTCCGGGACGAGCTCCTCGCGAAAAACGATTCCGATTTCATTCCCTATACGTTTCAAATTCCGGTTTCGGTCACGATTGCAAAGGTTTGCGACAATTACGCGTTGAATGAAATCGTCGTGCTGGACGAACCGTACTTTCGTCCCCACGAGATCACCAGACTGTTTTGGCGGGGTTGGTCCTATTACAAGCAACCGACGCTCGTCAGCTTCAACGGCCGCGGTTTCGATATTCCCCTTCTCGAATTGGCCGCGTTCCGGTACGGCGTTTCCATGCCGGCCTGGTATGCCCTGAAAGAAAAAACGTTCGAACAACCTCGAAACCGTTACAATATCCGTTCGCATCTCGATTTGTGCGATTTGTTGACCAACAACGGGGCATCCAGGTTCAATGGGGGTCTTAATCTTGTTGCCCACCTGATCGGCAAACCGGGCAAGATGGATACCCGCGGCCACATGGTACAGGACCTGTACGAAGCCGGAGAAATCGCCAAAATCAACGATTATTGCCGTTGCGACGTCCTTGATACCTATTTCGCGTTTCTCCGCGCCATGGTCGTCGTCGGCTCCCTGCCCCTGGATGAGGAACAGCGGTTGGTTCATCAGGCAAAAGACTGGATCGGCACGCAGACGGAATCGCCCGCCTATCGTCTCTATCTCGATAATTGGGGCGACTGGGTCAATCCGTGGAATGAATAGAGGCTTCGGGAAATTTCAACCGTCTTCGATACGCCGGCATAAAAATTGCTGTTTGAGATTACGGCGATATTATGTATACTGGAAACGCGGTGGGAAACGCGGTGAAATTGGTTGTTTGGTGAAGGCTGCTTGTCGCACTCACGCGCCGTAAGACATTTGTAAACGGCTTGTTGCACGTTTCGTTCGAGCGACAAGCGATTGTTCGCGGGAACAGTTTCAGGCCGCTTACGGTATAGAATGCCCCCATGCCACGTATTTTTTCCATCGCAAATCAGAAAGGCGGGGTTGGAAAGACAACCACGGCAATCACCTTATCCGACGGGCTCGCCAAAGCGGGAGCGCATGTTCTTTTAATCGATCTCGATCCGCAATGTAATGCCACGAGTGGACTTGGGGCGAATCCCTGCGAGGAGCACCCGCTTGTGTCCGGTAAGCCGATACCACAATCGATCGTACCGACGCATGTTACCGGCCTGGAACTGCTTCCCGGAAGCCGCTCATTCGCCGATGTCGAGGTATTGGCCAACGCCGATCAGGAACAAGCCCGGCGGATGGAGGAGCAAATGATACGGCAAATCCAGGGGTACGATTTCGTCCTGATCGATTGTCCGCCTTCGCTCGGTCAGTTGACCCGCATCGCGTTGGCCGCCTCGACGGAAGTGCTGATGCCGATCCAGTGCGAATTCTTTGCTATGGAAGGACTTGTGCAAATGATCGAAGTGATTAAGAGCGTCATGGAGCGGCAACCGGAGCGGCTCCAGTTCGGCGGAATCGTCCTGACGATGTACGATCATTCGTTGGAACTGGCCCATGAAGTCGACAAGGAAGTCCGTGATTTTTTCGGCGAAATCGTTTTTCAAACGGTTATTCCCCGCGACGTGGCGGTCAGTGAAGCGCCCAGTCATGGAAAATCGATTATCGACCATGCTCCGCGAAGCCGCGGTGCGAGGGCGTACGTGGAACTGTGTATGGAAATTCTCGAACGCGTGTAAAGCACGGTGAAAATTCACCGTGAAAATCACCGTGTAATTCATAACGGAAACACCCTTGTTAAAAGCGATCGAACTATCCGGTTTCAAGAGCTTTGCGGATCGAACTCGCATGGAGTTTGCCGGGGGGGTTTCCGCGCTTGTCGGGCCGAACGGTTCCGGGAAATCGAACATTGTCGATGCCATCAAATGGGTTCTCGGCGAACAGAGCGTCAAAAAGTTGCGTGGCAGCGAGATGACCGATGTGATTTTCAGCGGCAGCGCAGGCCGGGCGCCCCTGGGCGCCGCCGAGGTGACACTCAGTTTCGACAATTCCCGACGGTCGTTCGAGATCGAGACCGCCGAGGTTCACATTACGCGGCGCATCTACCGTAGCGGCGAGGGAGAATACCTGATTAACCGCCGGCCTTCGCGACTGAAAGACATCAAGGAACTCCTTAGCGGGACGGGACTTGGGACGCAAGCGTACAGCATCATCGAGCAAGGCCGGGTCGAATCGCTGTTGCAAAGCAGCGGACTCCAGCGCAGGACGATCTTTGAGGAGGCGGCCGGGGTGAGCCGGTTCAACGCCAAAAAGCTGGAGGTCGCACGCCGGCTCGAACGTGTCGAACAGAACATGCTCCGTTTGGCTGACATCGTTGCCGAGGTCGAGAATCAACTGAAGACGTCGAAGGCCCAGGCCGGGAAAGCCCAGCAGTATCGTCAATATACCGAACAACTTAAGTCGCTTCGGACGGAATCCGGGTTGATCGATTGGCGCGCCCGCGCGGAACGGTGTGCGTGTTTGCGTTCGGAAATCGACGACCTTGCGAACGACGAACAAACGCGTGCGGTCTCGGTCGAACGTTTCGAAGAGACGCTGAAAACCCAGAACGGTGAAATCGAGCGGCTTGACCAGGAAATCCGCCGTCTCGAAGGGGAAACGGCGGCGGTTCGCGAACGGATTCTCGGGGAGGAATCGACGATCGAATTGCAGCAGGCCCAGATCGGCGAATTGGAGGTCGAGATTGCACGACACGGCCGGCAACTGATCGAATTAAGTACGAAAAACATCGATTCCGAGGAGATGATGCGCAAGAGTGTCGAGGAGACCGAACGTGCCAGGACGGCGTTCGAATCGACATCAGCCTCGTACGCTTCCAGTGTCGAAGCCGCGGAAACAGTCGCTCGCGAAGCGGCGAAGATGAAAGCGCAAAGGGAGTCGACAGCCCGGTCGCTTGAACAGGAAAACCGGCAAAACAGCCGCCTGGGCGGTGAAATCGGCGGCTTGCAGTCGCGGCTTGAAACGCTGGATGCGGCCCGGATAAAAAACGCACAACGTGTCGCGCAGTTCGACGTGAAATCGGCTGAACTGGCCGGGCATTACGATTCGCTCAAAGCATTGATCGACGATCTTCAAATCAAGGTCGCCGAACGGCAAAAACAGCTTGAAACGGCCAAGCGGCAAAAAGAATCGCGGCAGGCCGAACTTGAAACGCTCACGCGGGAATTCTCGCAGCGCAAGCAAAAGCAGAGCGGCCTGACCGAACGGATTGTGCTGATCGAAGAGTTGCTTCGCAAGCATGAAGGTCTCAGTCCGGGGGTGCGTGAAGTAATCCGTTTATCACGCAATCCCGAAAGCCCGTTTCGTTTTACCCATGGACTCGTGGCCGACATCCTTCGCGTCGACGTCGAGGCGGCCGCACTGATCGAATTGGCGCTGGGGCCGAAAGCGCAGCAAATCGTCGTCTCGCCGGAGCCCGAGTTGTTCCGGCATATCGAACACCATTCGAGTCAATTCGCCGGCCGTGTCGGTTTCATCTGGCTCGACCCGCACCCGGGCGACGAAACGTGGAACAAAACGCCCGGCGGTTTCCTCGGGCGAAACGGGGTTCACGGCCGCGCCGATCAATTCGTGAACACCGATCCGGCCTACGCGCACCTCGCCCATCGCCTGCTCGGGCGAACCTGGATCGTCGAATCGCTTGCCGTCGCGAAACGGCTGTACAAGGAAAGCGACGACCGTACCCATTTCCTCACGATTTCGGGAGAACTGCTCGAAGCCGACGGAACGCTCGTCGTCGGGCCGCCCCACGGGGCTTCCGGATTGATTACGCGGCGAAGCGAATTGCGAACGCTCCGGGAGCAGCTTGCCCATCTTGAAACGTCGATCGGTCAACTCGACGTCGATATGGCCGTGGTGCGGAACCGCTTGAACGAGGATGAACGGCTCCTCGAAGAAGCGACGCGGGAACATCAGCGAATGCTCACGGAAACGCAGGCGCAACGGCATAAGATCGCCTTGGCCGAGGAGCGGCAAATCCAAACCCGGACACAAGCGGAGCATCTTGTCGAGGAAGGCCGGGCCCTTGAAAAACAGATCGCGGCGTTTCGGGAGGAATTGGACGCGATTCGTCGAAAAGGCGGGGAATTGGAGTCCTCGATCAAAAACAACGAGACGATTCTTGCCGACCAAACCGCGGCTTTCGAACGCTTGGAGCAGGAACGCCGCGAACATGCCCGGATCGTGACCAACGCCAGGATCGAGATGGCCAAGTGCGAAGAGCGGCTCGATTTTCTCAAAGACCGTATTCGGCAATTCGAGGAACACCAAAAAGAGCGCAAACATCTTTTGGCCGATCACCGTGCACGCCTTACCGCCTTGAAAAAACGACGGGATGCGGCGGAGGTGTCGATTTTACACGATGAAGCGGCGATCGCGCTGATGTACGTCCTCAAGGAAGAACGGAGTCGCGAATCGAAAACGGCCCTGTTGCGCCGCCGGGATCTGGGCCGGAATCGTGAATCGGCCCAGGCCGAATTGAAACGGGACCAATCGATTCTCAACCAAAACCGGACGCAGTTGCATGCCTGCCAAATCGAGCTCGAACGCCTCTTCCAGGAACAGAAGACGTTGAACGAACGGATGCGCGAGGATTACGGCATCGATCTCGCGGAGCTCGAAGCGGAAAACCGGGGAAAGGACGCCGCCTTCAGGATCGTATCGGCCGATTCCCGCTCGGGGGACGCGTCCGACGGGAATACCGATCCGGAGTACGTCGGGCAAGGACAGGCGGAACAGGCACAAAAGGAGTACCGCAAGGAAATCGAGAGTCTGCGAGCGAAAATCGCGAGACTCGGTCACGTCAACCTGGAAGCGATCGAAACGCTCGAAGGGCTTGAAACCCGTTTTACGACGCTTTCAAACCAGCTCGGCGATTTACGCAACGCCAAAAAATCGATCGAAAAAATCATTGAAAAACTGAACCACGACAGCCAGACGCTGTTCGAGGAGACGTTCGACGGCGTCCGGGAACATTTCCGCGAGTTGTTCCAGCAACTCTTCGGCGGTGGGCACGCGGACCTGATTTTCGAAGATGAAACCAACCCGCTCGAAAGCGGCATCGATATCGTCGCGCGACCGCCGGGCAAGGAATTGAAAAGCGTGACACTTCTGTCCGGCGGGGAAAAAACCCTGACTTGCGTCGCGCTCCTGCTCGCATTTTTCCGTTTTCGGCCGAACCCCGTTTGCATTCTCGACGAATGTGATGCCGCGCTCGACGAGGGAAACATCGATCGTTTCATCCGCGTCATCAAAAATTTCCAGGCGGCCACGCAATTCCTGATCATCACGCATTCGAAAAAAACCATGGCTTGTGCGACGACCATGTACGGGGTGACCATGCAGGAGTCCGGGGTTTCCGTCCCGATTTCCGTACGATTCGTCGATGTCGGTGAAAACGGCGAAATCCTGAATGGGGCCGGCTTGGATCCGATAAGGCCCCCACAACCGGATGCGGGCGCACCGACTTTCTCCGTCGATACCGATTCCCGCGATGCGGCGTGAACGATCTGCGATATACTGGAAACGCGATGAAAACGGACATTTGGTCAAGTCTGCGTGTCGCACTCACTCGCCATAACGCAATGGAAAATATCCAGTTGCGCGTTGCGTTCGGGCGACAAACGGGCGACAAGCGATTGTTTGCGGGAACAATTTCAGGCCGTTTACGGTATATTCCCGCGAATTCCGCCCGCCTTTTCGGCCGGTGCCCTTGCCATCGATTTCATTCTTTGCTAGAATGACAATGTATCAAGTTTGTTAATACTGCGGCGTTTCTCTATTAGCAAAACAAGAGTTTTGGGCATAACGATGAAAACAGCGTATTGTAAAATCATTCCGTGTCTGGATGTCAAGGACGGCCGGTTGGTCAAGGGTGTGAACTTCGTCAACCTGAAAGAGATCGGTGATCCAGCCGAGAGTGCCGCCGCCTATGACCAAGCCGGTGCGGATGAGCTGGTTTTCCTCGACATTTCGGCGACGCTTGAAGGACGACGGACGTTGCTCGATGCCGTCGGCCGCACGGTCGACGCGATCACGATTCCGCTCACCGTCGGCGGCGGGATTCGTTCCCTGGACGACATGCAAACCTTGTTCGACCTCGGCGTGGCCAAAATTTCGGTCAATTCCGCAGCCGTTCGCAATCCCGAACTGATTCGGCAGGCAGCGGAGAAATTCGGCTCCGACAAGATCACCGTCGCAATCGATACGCGAAAATCGGCGACGTTGCCGAGCGGCTATGAAGTTGTCGTGCGCGGAGGAACCGAAGGGGTGGAACGGGATGCCGTCGAATGGGCACGGCAGGCCGAGGCGTTGGGGGCCGGGGCGATTCTCCCGACCAGCATGGACACGGACGGCAAACAGAACGGATACGATCTGCCGATGAACCGGGCCATTGCCGATGCGGTACGTCTTCCCGTCATCGCTTCCGGGGGAGCCGGGGCCTTGGAACATTTATATGAAGCCGTCGCCGATGGGCACGCCGATGCCGTCCTGGTCGCTTCGATCGCCCATTTCGGAACCTTTTCGATCCGTCAAATGAAAGAATACCTTGATTCCAGGGGAATCGGCGTGCGCATGTGAACGGATACCGCCCGCGTCTTGTACCGAATAGCCGGTTCAAGACGGGGCACCCAAGAGGGAGCGACCGGCGTTCTCAGGGACGGTCGGGCCGGATCGTGAGCAGGTATTCGGCAAGCCAATCGGCTTCCTCGTCGTTCCCGCACCACGGCGGCATGTTGATCACCGGTTCGTTCAGGTGTTTGACTTTTTCCGCGATTTGCTCCTTCGAAAGGCCGACCAACAACGGCCCGACCGCCGAGTAGCCGACCTCCCGGGCATGGCAGTCATTGCAGTGATGCAGGAAAATCGCGTGGCCGTAGTCCACGTTGCGACGCAAAAAGGCTGCTCGCATTTCCTCGGCGTGGCGCTTTGCTTCGGGCGTGCCCGGCGGCGGCGGTTCGAGATCGACGGTCTCATACCAAACGTGATACCGGGCGTGTTTGAGCCATTCTCCTTGGCTGAACAAACCGTTTTGCCGGCATTGATCGATCTCGCCTGCAAGAATCTGGTTGCCGAGGACGACCTGATCGACGATGTACGGTTTGCGGACGGCTTCACGGACGAATTCGCCGATCGCGAAAAGCATCAACCCCATCAGGAAAAGCGACGCCGCGAAACCGACGTTCATCGATCGCGGGAAGAAAAAACAGACGGCAACCGTCATGAGGACGACGATGCCGCCCAGGGCGGCCATCATGCCGAGGAAAATATTCAGCACGGCGGCCCGTTGGAGCGAGATGAGGCCGCTTTCCGACAGGTTGGCAAACCAGCCGGCAACGCCGACGCCGAGCAGGGCCAGCGCGACGAGCAGCGGAGCGCGCATACGGCGCACCACCTTGGCGAGCAGATCGACGTCGTTCGATTTGCGCAATGTGACCGCGGCATGAAGGTAGACGTACAGGGTCGCCAGGAGCAGCGCGCCGCCGGTTCGGACGAAGGTTTGAGGCAGGAATTGAACGTTGAAGAAGGCATGACGGAAAAGACCGGTTTCGGTCCAGTCGCCGCCGGGAAGCAGGCCGTTCGCATTGAGCATGAATGCCGTGATCCCGGTAATCAATACCAGGGAAATCCATGCGGCAATCGCATAAATCCAAACGACGCGGCCATGCGTTTTGGCGGGCAAACGGTTCCAGTAGTAGTACATCGCGAAGGCGGAAACGATTTCGACGATGAAAAAGACCCATTCGGTCGCCCAGCCGAAGACGAAAATCCTAATCAGTGTCTGTGTCGCGAGCGGCGAGGCAAGGCCGATCGTCCACCAAATTCCGACACCGGTGATCGCGCCGAACGCGACTGTGAGCAGGACGAAGAATCGCGCGTGACGATACCAATAATCGCGGTAGCGTTTATCGCCGGTTTTCAAGGCGTGGCGATTTTCAAGGGCGAGCAGGATCCCGCCCCCGACGGCGTAATGCGAAACGAGAACGTGGATGACCGAGATGAGCGCGATCAACATCGGAGCCGTCAAATGAGGGACATGCCACCAGGGATAATGCATGGGACGATAACCGGGGTAAAAGGACGAACCGATGTCATACGGAAAACGTCATGAAAACAACTCGGCGTCGCCCGTGGCCGGGCGAGCGGAAACCGGCTCATTGTTGTCGCGAAATCAACGTTGCCGTAAAAGTCAACGGGTTAATATCTCACATCCCGTTTTCGTGACGAGGATGTCGTCTTCGATTCGCACTCCACCCCAACCGGGATAGTAAATGCCGGGCTCGACGGTAAGAACCATGCCGGCTTCGAGGGGCGTTTTCCACCCCGGAGCGAAACGGGGACTTTCATGGACTTCCAGGCCGAATCCGTGCCCGGTTCCGTGGATGAACCGCTTGCCGAACCCCGCGTCTTCTATCACGTTACGACAAATACGATCGATTTCCTCACACGGTACGCCCGGTTTGATCGCCTTGATCGCCGCGGTTTGCGCCGCCTGGACGACGGCATGAATTTTTTGCAGCCTGGCGGACGGCTTTTTCGGGAAAAGCACCCGGGTCAAATCACACGCATACCGATCCCGCATCGCCCCCCAATCGATCAGCAACATCGCGGCTCCCTTGATCGGAGTGTCGGTCGGGACGGCATGGGGCAGGGCCGCTCGCGGACCGGCGGCGACGATCGAAGGAAAGGAAACCGTGTCGGCTCCGGCCAGCCGCATCCGGTACTCCAGCTCGTTCCTCACCCCGGTTTCGGTCTCATGTTCATACGCGGAAGACGCGATATGGTCGAAAGCCGCCCGGGCGGAGACGATGGCACGCCGTATGGCCGCGATCTCGGTCCGGTCCTTGACCATTCGCAACCGCTCGACCGTCGCCTCCCGGGGAACGAGTGTCACGGCGGGAAGGGCATTCGCGATTTTATCGTGCAGCGCGACCGAGACGGCATCGGCTTCGAAACCAAGTGTGGAAGAACCGGCACCGGCGACCTTTCTCAAGGCGGCGGGCATCGATTCGGCGCCCGAACGGATGTAGGCACCAAGGCCGTGACACTCTTCCTCGATCTGGGTCGTATAGCGGCCGTCGCTGACCAGTACGTCCCGGGATTCTTCACGGTGCAGAAACAGGAAACTGGAATCGCCGCCGAAACCCGTCAGGTAGGAAACATTCAGGGGGTTCGTAACCAAAAAGGCGTCGATCCGCCGTTTTTTCAACTGCTGCCGGACCCGGTCTCGTCGTTGGGAGAAAACGGACATGCTGATCCCCGGAAAAAAAACGAAAAAAATATAGCCGGGACAAACCGTTTCCGCGATTTCCCGGCGGCCGGATTTATACTGCGAACGGCAGGCAAATCCTCCCGCGAACAATCGCCTGTCGCTCGAACACAACGTGTAACCTGATGTTTCAAAACAGGTTAGAGCTGGCGAGTGCGGCAGGCAGACTTGACCGAATGTCCGGTTTCATCGCGTTTCCAGTACACACGAGTTTGTTGCCCGCTAATTGTCCAGGACGTCTTTCTCGCGATTCGCGGCCAACTCGTTGGCTTCATCCTCGTATTTCTTCGTGAGGGCCTGGATTTCCTCCTTCGTCCGGTCGCGAATATCCTCGGAAAAGATTTTTTCTTTTTCGGAATTTTCGGCGATTTTATTGCCGTCGCGGCGGACATTGCGAATCGCGATTTTGGCCTCTTCGCAGAGTTTTTTGACACCGGTGACCATTTTTTGGCGAACCTGCGAAGAGAGCGGCGGAATATTGACGCGGATGACACGACCGTCGTTGTTCGGCGTATATCCGAGATCGCTCGCAATGATTCCCTTCTCGATATCCTTGAGCGTGGAAGCGTCGAAAGGCCGGATTACGATCTGGTTCGGTTCCGGGCACGCGACGGTCGCGACCTGCTTGAGTGGGCAGGACGAACCGTACACGTCGACCTTGACGGAATCGACAAGGCCGGGATTCGCACGGCCGGTCCGGATTCCCGTGAGATCGCGACGCAACTTGGCGACCGCCTTTTCCATTCGATCTTCAACATCCAACAAAATATCGTCCGCGTTCATGGGAAAAATCAAAAGTAAGAGGGAACCCTCCGAAAATATTACGATGAAAATACAGTCACAACCGCCTTCAGCCTGATTATCCCCGACGCCGTAACGTCTGTCAAGTCCCGAAAATCAACCGCGCCCGGTGTCAACCCTTGTCCTTTTAACGTCCAACGGGTAAATTATACCGTAAACGGCCTGAAACTACGGCATGTTTTTTCCCGCCACAATCGCCCGCAGCTCGAACGATCCGCTTATGTCATTATACAAACAAAAGTTGGCGTCAAGTGAGTGCGGCAGGCGGACTTGACCGAATGTTCGTTTTCATCGCGTTCCCGGTACATACCGAACCGGACCGAAACCGGTTGGGTTTTCCCGATCGCGGGCTTCGACAACTTTCCGTGCCCGTCGTTTTTTTCGGTATACTGAAAACAATTGAAATTTCCCGAAGCCGACGATTCGGAAGCCCGTTTTCCCAGCGAGTAAACGGGCGGTCGAGCGGGCTGTGTTTACCAACGACGCAACCGGCTTCGGTATAAAAATCATCAACGGCTATCCCCGGCTATCCCCATGTCCCAACGTATCGTCATCACCGGCGTCGGTTTGACCGCCCCCAACGGCAACAATCTCCAAGAATACCGCGGCGCGCTGCTTGCCGGAAAAAGCGGGATTTCCCCCTATGAAATCCGGTATTTCGGGAAAACACTCGCGGGAATTTGCACGTTCGACGAGTTGCGCTACCAGAAGAAGAAGGACGTGCGGCGCGGAACCAGGGCGGGCAGCATCGCCGTTTATTGTGCCAACGAGGCGATCCTCGATTCCGGGATCGACTTTCCTTCGTTTGAAAAATCCCGGATCGGCGTCTATGTCGGCATTACCGAGCACGGGAACGTCGAAACGGAAAACGAGATATACAACATCAAGCAGTTCGATTACGATTGCAAAATGTGGTCGCACCACCATAATCCCCGGACGGTCGCGAACAACCCGGCCGGTGAAGTCACGCTCAACCTGGAAATCTCGGGCCCCCATTATTGTCTCGGCGCAGCCTGCGCAGCCGGGAACGCCGGGATGATCCAGGGGGTCCAGCAACTCCTGCTCGGCGAAGTCGATCTCGCAATCGCCGGCGGCGTTTCGGAAAGCATCCACACGTTCGGCATCTTCGCAGCCTTCGCGGCCCAGAACGCGTTGGCGACCCACGAGGACCCGGCAAAGGCGTCGCGACCGTTCGATGTGCGGCGAAACGGGATCGTCGTTTCGGAAGGGGGCTGCCTCTACACGCTGGAGCGTCTGGAAGATGCCCGAAAGCGAGGGGCGAAAATCCACGGCGAAATCGTCGGTTGGGGCATGAACAGCGATGCGAGCGACTTTGTCCTTCCCAACGCGCGACGGCAGGCCGAATGTATGCGAAAAGCCCTGAAAAAAGCGAATCTCTCTCCCCGGGAAATCGACCTGGTAAGCACGCATGCGACCGCGACGCCCTCGGGCGACGACTTGGAAATCGCGGCCGTCAAGGAGGTCTTCGCCGACTCCGAAAAAACGTACGTCAATAACACGAAAAGCTTTATCGGTCACGCGATGGGCGCCGCCGGGGTGCTGGAACTCGCCGGAAATTTGCCCTCTTTCGACGACGGAATCATCCACCCGACGATCAATTGCGAAGAACTTGATCCGAAATGCGCGATCGACAACCTCGTCGTCGATACGCCCCGTGAAGTCGGTCGCGTGGACACGATCCTGAACAACTCTTTCGGAATGGTCGGCATCAACTCCGTCGTCATCGTCCGCCGGTATGATCCGACAATCCGTTGACGACGCTGCGTGAAGCCGGGCGATCAGGTCATCGGAACGATCCGGCGCAGTCCCAGCGCAACCGGGTAAAGGCACAAAACGACGGTTGCCTCGACCGGTCCCATGAAAATCAGGCAAATCAGCGAATCCAGCGGGATCAGCATCGCCAGGCCGAGGCCGACGAGCCGCCGGATGTGCGGCGACCCGGTTTCGTAGCGCGACAGGATCGTCAGGGCGGTTACATAGATACCGACGAGCCAAGGGTAAAGGAGACTTCCGCGGAGTTGCCCGAACTCGATCGGGCAAAGTTGCGACCAGGAGCCGACATCTTCTGTAAAGACCAGTACGAAGAATACGTTGGAAAACCGACATGTCCCCATGACGATCGGCCCGAGAAAAGGCACCTGTTTCAAACATGCGTCGTAAGCGACGATGCAGAACGTCAGGACCAAGGCCGCCTGATACAGGAGCGGATTCCCGTGCGGTCGACCGCACGCCGCGACGCAAATCCAGCCGAATATCAGGAGTGCCAAACCAAGAACACCGGCCGCCCATCTTGGGATATCCCCTGAGGGAATGACCCGTTCCGGCCGTTCCACCGCGTCGATCTTCGCGTCGAAAAAATCGTTCAGGACCATCCCGGCCAGGTAAAAACATGTTGACGCCGCGAGCACGCACACGACCGGCCAATAACCTGATCCCGGTGGAAACGGCGAACCGCACACACTGAACATACCGAGACAAAGGGCCGTCAAGGTATTTGCCCAAAGCGTCGGCAACGCCGAAATCCGCATCAGTTTCAGGTAAGGGATCATTCCGTTCCGTTCATTCCGTTTTACGCGGCATTCCGATCGCCGATTCCGGACACTTGTTGATTCCAGCCGCGTCAGCCGATACAATCGAGAGGGCCGATACGATTGGGGGAAAAGTGCCGGAATGCGTGCCGGAATTACTGTGCTTCCGTCAAAAATTTGAACGAGCTGCGACCGGGCGAAGCGTCCGTGAAGCCGAAGGAAGCAGCGGATCCGCGGGAAAACGGCGCGAACATCGGTCATTTTTTTTCGCGGATACCAAATATGCTTCGAACGGCATGACAATCCTCCCGCGAACAATCCCGTGCATAACCGCCCGCCGCCCGAACGATCCGTTTAAGCACTTGTCTGAACGGACGTTAAAGGCGAGCGAGTGCGGCAGGCAGACGTGATCGAATGTCCGTTTTCACCGCGTTTCCAGTATAATCCACCCTCGACGCCATGCAAACACCCACACAGGTTCTCGACACATATTTTCTCGATATCCGGTACGCCCTCCTGGAGATTGCCGCGATGTTCGACCGTTACGATGCCGCCGCTCTCCGAGTGGGCGAAGCGACGGACGATCCCCGGCGCACGCTCTTGCAGGATGCCGTCCGTCTCCTGGCCGACGAAAAGCATGGCGAAAAACACGGCGAAAAACATGATGAAAATCAATACGACCGCGCCGAGACGCTCCTGAATCTCTTCTCCGACCTGGACGACGAAACCCAGGAGGGGAAAAAACGGACGCACCCGTTTTGACCCGTGACGTGGAGCCCCTCTCCTCATTTTCACGCACCATGCCGTTACCCTGGGAAGACATTGAACTGGATGCCGCCGCGTTTGCCAAACGCTGGAAAAACGCCCGGAGCGAAAAATCCGACGCGCAGGGTTTCGTGCGCGATTTTCTCGCCGTCTTCGGCGTGGAGGATGCCGCCGCCGTGGGAAATTTTGAGAATCCCGCCTTGCGCGAAGAAGGTCACGGCTTCATGGATTATTTTTGGCCGGGAAAAATCGCCGTCGAAATGAAGTCTCGCGGCAAGGATTTGAAGGTCGCCTACGCGCAACTCAAGGAACACGTCCTGAAATTGCCCTCCGGGGAAATGCCGGAACTCTTGTTGGTCAGTGATTTTGAAAAAATGATTATTTATCGGCGCACGGCCAACAAGAAAGCCGAGTTTCTCACCAAAAATCTGCACAAACACGTCCGCCGGTTCGGCGAACTTGCCGGGTACGGGACCGTCCGGGTACTGGAAAACCAGTACGAAGTCGACGTCATGGCCGCCGAAAAAATGGCGAGACTGCATGCCGCTTTCGATAAAAGCGGTTATGAAGGCCACGAACTCGAAATTTATCTTGTTCGTTTGCTCTTCTGCATGTTTGCCGAGGACACCGGAATTTTTGAACAATACAGCTTTTTGAGTTACGTCGAAAATTCCAAGGAAGACGGCAGTGATTTATCCCAGCGGCTGGCCACGCTGTTTGAAATCCTCGATACGCCGTCCGACAAACGCTCGAAACGCACTCATTTGGCCGATGAACTAAAGCAATTTCGGTACATCAACGGCTCGCTTTTTTCCGACACGCTTCGCCAGCCCGATTTCGACGCGAAAATGCGGAAGGTTCTGATCCACTGTTGCGAATTCGATTGGAGCAAAATCTCGCCCGCCATTTTCGGTTCGATATTCCAGGGCATCATGGATAAAAATCGACGCCGGAAAGTCGGGGCTCATTACACGAGTATCGAGAATATTGAGAAACTGTTGAAACCGCTGTTTCTCGACGGGCTTTGGGCGGAATTCGAGCAAAAACAAGGCGACAAGCAGGCCCTCGACGCATTTCATCAAAAACTGGCGGGCCTGAAGTTTTTCGATCCGGCCTGCGGTTGCGGCAATTTTCTGATGATCGCGTACCAGCGTTTGCGGGAGTTGGAATTCGAGTTGCTCAAGATTTTGCACGGAGCGGTGTTGCCCGGAAAAGGGCGGCAGAAAATGCTCGACCTCTCCATGTACGTCCGGGTGAGCGTGGAGCAGTTTTACGGCATTGAGATCGAGGATTTTCCGTGCGAAATCGCGAAGGTGGGTTTGTGGCTGATCGACCATTTGATGAACCGCGAGGCGTCGCTGTTTTTTGCCGTTCCGTTTAATCGTTTGCCGCTGACGCAAAACCCGACGATTGTGCATGGCAATGCGATGCGCATCGACTGGGAATCCGTCGTGCCGAAAGAAGAATGCTCCTATATTTTGAGCAATCCGCCGTATGTGGGCAAACAGTATCAAAGCAAAGAACAAAAAGATGATGTTGCTTTAACATTACGTGACATCCCCGGTTATGGCGTATTGGACTACGTTGCGTGTTGGTATTTTACCGCGGCACAATATGTTCAAGGAACGGAAATTCGCGTCGGATTTGTTTCGACGAATTCGGTCACGCAAGGTGAACAAGTCGCCGTTTTGTGGAGGGAGCTTTTTGCGAAAAACGTCAAAATTAATTTCGGTTACACGATGTTCAAGTGGTGGAATGAAGGTAAATACAAGGCCGCCGTCCATTGCGTCATCATCGGGTTTTCGCTGAAGGAATCCGATCCCAAACATATTTTCGAGGAGCAGGATGGGAAAATCAAAGCCCGCAGAGTGAAAAACATCAATCCGTATTTGATTGACGGTCCGAGCGTATTGATTACAAGTCGCTCCAAACCGCTTTGCGACGTGCCGGAAATCGTTTTCGGAAGCATGCCCAATGACGGCGGGCATCTTTTGTTTTCAAACGAGGAAAAGCGGGAATTTTTGAAACTTGAACCGGAAGCGAAACGCTGGATACAACCGTTCGTGGGCGCAATTGAATTTATCAACGGAATTTCGCGTTGGTGTCTTTGGTTGGTTGATATTTCTCCGGGGGAATTGCGAAATTTGACGGAAGTACGTAAAGTTTGCAAGCCGTCAAGCGGCATCGTTTGGCAAGTCGTCGGGAAACGACTCGTGAATTGGCGAAAATGCCTTACTTGTTCGGAGAAATTCGTCAACCAAAAGGAAAGTATATCTTGATCCCGCGGGTTTCTTCGGAGCGACGAACGTACATTCCCATCGGTTTTGTTTCACCGAAAACAATAGCCGGCGATGCGACGTTGATTATTCCCAACGCCAAACCGTATCATTTCGGAATCCTCACCTCTATCGTTCACATGGCTTGGATGCGCCGGGTTTGCGGGCGGCTTGAAATTGATTACCGTTACTCGGCTCGAACCGTTTACAACAATTTCCCCTGGCCGGAGGTTATGGAAAAGCGGAAAGCGAAAATCGAAGCATTGGCCCAAAACATATTGGATGTACGAGCGGAATATCCCGAAAGCTCGCTCGCGGAACTTTACGATCCGCTGACCATGCCGCCGGAACTGTTGAACGCCCATCAAACGCTCGACCGGGCGGTGTTGAAACTGTACGGATTTTCGCCCGAGGCCCCGGAATCGAAAATCGTCGCCGGGCTGATGGAATTGTACGGAAAATTGACGCAACGGGTGTTTCAAACGCCCGGTTAAACTTTACACACGTTCCCATGTTTATCATCCAGCCGCATTATCACGCCGTCGCCCGGACCGGGCAGGATTACGAACGCATGTTCCAGAGCGGGGTCGTCGCCGTCGCCGAACCGGCCTTTTGGGCGGGCTTCGACCGGACCTGTGCGGGCACATTCCTGGACTATTTCAGGCAGATCATGGAATTCGAGCCCCGGCGGGCCGCCGAATACGGCATCCGGCATTTCTGCTGGTTGGCCGTGAACCCCAAGGAGGCCGACAACCTGGAGATCGCCCGCGAAGTCCTCCGGGAAATGCCGAACCTGCTCGACCGCCCGACCGTCCTCGGCATCGGTGAAACGGGCTTGAACAAGTCGACGAAAAACGAGATCGAGATCATGGAAGCCCATATCGACATGGCGATCCGGTACGATCAACTGCTCTTGATCCATACGCCGCACTTGGCCGACAAAGCGAAGGGAACGCGAATCATCCTCGACATCCTTGCGAACTACAAGAACGAATTGAATCCCGACAAGGTTTGGATCGATCACGTCGAAAATCACACGGTCAAGGCGGTCAGGGACGCGGGCTATTGGTTCGGCTTCACGTTGTATCCGATCACGAAATGCTCCATCAACCGGGCCGTCGATATGATCGAACAGTACGGATCGGAACGGTTGTTGATGAACTCCTCGGCCGACTGGGGCCCGAGCGACCCGATGTTGTTGCAACAATGCGTTTTCGAATGTACCCGGCGCGGGCATTCCCGGCATGAAATTTTGGAGATTTTTTATAATAATCCGGCCCGCTACCTCGGCCAGTGTCCCAAGTTCGACATCAAACCGATCAGGATCGTTGAATCCGTTTAGGGCCTGAACGCGACGCCACGACATCATGATACCGAAGCCGGTTGAGTCGTTGGTAGACCGAAGCCGGTTAAGTTTTCCGGTCAAACCGCCTGTTTACCTTCGGAAAGCAGGCTTCCCAGGAATCGGCTTCGGGAAATTTCAACAGCCTTCCGTATACGATGAAAAAACTGGTTTTACTTTCGATTCCCGGCCTGCGTGCCGTTGATTTGGAGCGGCTGCCAACCTTGCGTGACATGACCCGGTCCGGGGCCGTCGCTCCGCTCGTACCGAGTTTTCCCGCTGTGACCTGTCCGGTGCAGACAAACATGACGACGGGACGTCGCCCTGCCGCACACGGTATCGTTTCTAATGGTCTGTACTTACATGAGGGTTTGCCCAAACCGCGAAAATCACTCCTGCCGCCAACGGTCGGTGAGGGCACAAAGTCAGACCCATGCAACATATTTCCCGTTTGGCCGAAGTCGGAACGGCTCCCGATGGTCGAACTCTGGACAATGCCGAACGCCGCCGTCGATGTACCGCAAATTTGGGAGAATCTGCACGAAAAGGTTGGTTCCGACGGTAAGCCGCTCCGCAGTGCGGTCTGGTTCGCCCTGATGAGCAAGTATTGCTGCGCAGACTATATCTGTAATTTCGCACCGATCCATAATCCCGACGGCAGCGAGTCGCTTTGGTGTTACACACGGCCCTATTTACTGTACGGCGACCTGCGTGACGTATTCGGTCATTTTCCCGTCAAGCACTATTGGGGGCCACTTGCCGGACTCCCCGCGTCGAAATGGATCGTAGACACTGCCGTCGTCGGCGCACGGCGGTTCACCCCCGACTTTTTTTTCGTCTATATTCCTCGACTCGACTACACGCCGCAGAAGTTCGGGCCCGATGCGCCACAACTTTCCGGCGATTTGGCAGAACTCGATGGATTGCTTGCCGATATCCGACAAGGCTTCGCGGAAGCCTACGGTGAGGAACCGACTTGGCTCATTGCGGGGGAGTATGCGATGACGGCCGTTCATTCGGTGGTATACCCAAACCGTATCCTGCGTGAGCTCGGCGTGCTCGCAATCGAAGAACGTGACGGCTTGGAATATCTGGATATTAAGCAAGGCGTTTGCCGTTTGCGATCATCAGGTCTCGCATGTTTTTTTCAACGAGGCCGATCCGCGATTGATTGAAAAAGTTGCCGGGCGATTCCGCAGAGAACCCGGAATCGACGAAGTCCTTGTCGGCAAGGACGACTTGGCCCGGTATGGATTGGACCACCCGAGGAGCGGCCAAATCGTACTCGCGTCAAAGCCGGACAGTTGGCAGGCGTACTATTTCTGGAACGATGACAAGAAAGCCCCCGCGTATGCCAGAACGGTCGACATCCATCGCAAGCCGGGCTACGATCCTGTCGAGATGTTTTTCAACCTTGAAACGATGTCCGTACCGCTGGATGCGACGTTGAT
>QMCD01001510.1_pt1 | contig 27236 bp, 21 predicted proteins | sample 1821841 | NCBI WGS metagenome assembly QMCD01 (sample SAMN01991225, study PRJNA193472) | Termite gut metagenome, whole genome shotgun sequencing project. | isolation source: worker | host: Macrotermes natalensis | reverse complement strand
ATGGCATCCGTATCAATATCGCTGACATCAAAACTGCGGCTGTAACTGCCGTAACGACGCTCACGGCGAATGTAATTGCCATCTTTGTCTTTGACGTAGATTGCGCCGGTGTTGTAGATTGCGCCCTCGCGTAACTCCATGGGCAATGTCTCACCGGATTTCAGCAGATCCATGATACGCGTATAGTGATCTGCGTACAACATGCCGTAGGCGTCCCCCGAAAGATATACAACATCATTGAGACACAACTCACGGACTTCCCTCTCCGAAATCGGCGTACTCAAACGCACGGTTCTGGACATGCGAATCCCTCCTCAGATCTGTTCGACTCGCCCATCTCGATACAGCCGGCAGGTCGCCCGGCGGCCGGGCCAACAGTTGATGTTGACCGCGACAGGCATCCATGGCCTGTGGGTGCCGGAATATTCGATATTTACAGCCAGGACAGAGGTGTCGCCCCCCATGCCCATCGGCCCGATTTGGCTCATATTCAACGCTTCGCATAATTCTTCCTCCAGCGCTGCAAACAGAGGTTCCGGGTGACGTTGGTCGATGGAACGGACCGTCGCCATCGTCGCCAAACGAGCAACTTCCTCCAGCGGGCCACCGATCCCTACGCCGACAATCAACGGCGGACAGGGATTGGAGCCAGTTTGGAGCACGGAATCGACAACGAATTTTTTGACGCCTTCGATGCCTACGTTGGGTGCGAACATCTTCAGCGTTGCCCATATGCCGGTCCCCGCCCCCTTGGGCATGGCAGTGATCTCCATGTAGTCGATATCGTTGTCAAGTTCGGTGTGAATCAACGGGATATTTTCCGCCGTATTGTCGCCTCGATCCTCTCGTGTCAGCGGGTGCACAACCATGGGACGCAGGAGAAACTCTCCCTGCGTCAGTTCGCGGAGCGCCTCATCGAAAGCTTCGCGAACACTCTCTCGATAGGGAAAGGAGAGCGGTGTTCGGATAAAGAACGTAGGAACACCCGTATCCTGACAGATTACTGTGCAATTTTTGGCCGCCAATCGCGCGTTTTCAATCAAAATGTCCAAATATTCCCGTCCATGCGGACTGCTCTCACGATCTCTGGCTGCAATGAGCGATGCCAGCACGTCGGGTTGGACTTCCGTCAATGAGCGTACCCAAATTGTCTTAACCGCCGATTTCAGCGTGTCCTTGCCGATGTCGGACATAATCTAACCTCCTCAGATATTACGTTACGAGTTTTACAAGAGCCGGCATGACGCTGAGTATTCCTACATAGCGCACCAACTGGAGCACGCCTACCTTGGGCGCATCTCCTCCCATGTCCATCGCGATCAGCGCCATGTCGGAAACACCGGCAGGAATCGAACTGAATAGACTGGTGGAGATGTCCAGCTTGCAAAATTTGTACAGCAGAAATCCGCAGACATAGTTACAGACGATCAGGCTGATGATCATGATCGACGCTGGTTTCAGCAGAAATCGCAGATTTTCGACATCGCGCATTGTTACTTTGATGCCGACGATAATGCCTATGAAACACTGAGCGACCAGCCTCAGGTTTTTCGGCAGATACGCTCGCCCAGTTTTGACGTTTTGAAAGGCGGTGGCAAAGACGGCGAAGGTCATCGCTCCCGCCGGGATGCCGCTGAACTTTCCGATAAGCCCGCATCCCTCGGCCAAGGCAACCGTTAGTGCGGCGTTTTTTACGGTGCGCACCTCGGGCGGTTTGTAGTTGGACGGCGGGGTTGCGTTCAACGGCTTTGTGCCGTCTGCTGTTCTTCGCTCCAACCGCGACGCCGCGCGAAATGCAACCTGCGGTAGGATGAGGATACAGAAGAGCGTTCGCACCAATTGCATCACTGTGGTCAGTGTCGAATCTGCCCCCAAATCGACGCTGATAATCGCAGCATCGCTAAGCCCCGAGGGCATAACTGCCACCAGCGCTGTGGCGAGGTCAAGCGTCGTCGTTATCGTCAATAAATGCCCGACGATCAACGTGTAGGCTAACATACCAATGAACAGAAAAATCACTGCGCCTATCACTTCTCTCAGCTCTCCCAGATCCTTGCGAGCGATGCGTTGCCCGATAAAACCACCGGCAATGGCTTGAACGGCGGTTTTCATGATCGCAGGGAACGCTCCCGATCCGGTCAGGATATTAAAAACAGCGCTGAAGACAATCGCCCCGACCAGAGAACCGGCCGGGATTTTCATCTTATAGAATAAGGTCGAACCTATTCCGGCAATAACCACTGTGAGCGCCAGATTCATCACGTTCGATTCCCTGTTTACGATTTTCCGGATGCGTCAGTCGCGAACGTAGACATAACCTTCCATGATCCGCCGGGCGGTACGGTCGAGATTTCCGCTAAAGACGACGTGCGTTCCGTCACCGTCATCCACCAGATCGGCATAAGCATCCATCACACCCCAGGGATGTCCAATCCGCAAGTGCTCAATGCAGTCCGTTCTCAGGGAGCTACGTGCAATTTCATTGACGATTGTGCCGGGTGTGTTGGCTGCGGTGATCGTACAAATTGCGCCTGTGCCCATATAGGCATCAATCATCTTCATATTGACGGAGAAGAGGCGTCCGACGATATCGGTCTCCTTTGCATCGATGGCTCTACCGCTGCCGGCTTTGTAACTCACCGGTCTCGTGACGAAAGCAATTTTAGGCAGCGTCTGACTGTTGATTCGAGCATCTTCCAAATCCTTCGCGAAGCCAAGCATAACAGCACCGGTACCACGTATGATCTCCATGACGCGACATATTTTTTCGCAGTTCGAGAGCGCATTAAATTCGGCCGGAATCTCCGTACCTCTGACGCCAAAATCCTCAGGATGGACGAAAATCACCGGGTTCGCGGCGTCCACAAAGCTGTATTCATAACACTTGCCTTCGATAGTGATAACATCTCTGGCATTGCCGGTCGGCAACAGTTTGCCGGAGGCGGCCCCCTGCGGAGCGACGAACTTCAACATGACCCTAGCTCCGGTACCAGGCACACCGTCAATGGCAAAATTACCCTCCGTCATGGCCCGACCGTTTTTTACCGGCACCTGGGCGACAATCTCCTTCGACGTGTTGGTGTTGTATATGTGCACAGACGTGATCGGCTCTACAGCTTCTACCAGCCCTTCATCGACGGCGTAAGGCCCAACGGCGGAGGAAATATTGCCACAGTTCATGGTTTTGCCAACGATTGGCACCATCACGTCAACTTGGCCGAACTCGTAGTCCACGTCGATCCCGGGACGCTCGCTCTTCTTGATGATCGCCACCTTGCTGGTAGAGGTATTGGCCCCACCCATGCCGTCGATCTGGCGGCGATCCGGTGAACCGAACGCACTGAGGATAACCTGATCGCGCTCCGCGGCATTCTGTGGCAGATCCTCGTCACGAAAAAACAGCGCCTTACTGGTGCCCCCACGCATGTAGACGCAGGGAATTTTACGATTGGTTTTGTACATATGAATTACTTCCCTTCGTGTCAAATCGTTCAACAGATAAGATTCATCAATTCACCGACATCCAGACAGTCGTCGATCTTCGAGATCAACGTTATTACCTTTTCTACCGCATCTCCTGAAAGCACTCCGGAGGCGCTGGAACGAAATTTCTTCTCAAGTTCTCCGCGTCCCACCGGCTTGTCCGGGGAACCCTTCAGGTTGTAGCACGCACGGTCAAACCTTCGGCCATCTTTGAGCATAACCGATACCTTAGCTCCTCGCTTTTTGGGATACAGCGACTGCACTTCCGGGTCCACCTCGACAAAGACCTTTGCCGCGACAGCCAACAGTTCCTCGTCTGTGTAATAGGATTCCGTCAGATGTACCGTACCAAAGCTGTGTTCCCGCACCGCCACAGCGATTCCATAGGGGATGCTGAACTTCGCCTCGCCGGCGTTCCCTGGTCGTACAATTTTTCCCGTCAGATCGTATGCCACCTGAAAAGTACCCACCTCCACGCGCTCGATATCCCCGCAGGAGAAGCCGAACTCCTCCGACAGATCCATCGCGGTCTCAATGGCAGGCTGAGCGTGACGGCAGGTCGGGTACAGCTTGCTATAAGTATCCTGTATCAAAAATCTTTCACCAAGCCGATCACAAACTCGATCAATATCTACGTCCTGCGATTTAGCCTTGAAAAACCCCGTCTCTCCCTCCAAGGCCGTCCGTGTGCCGTCCAATCCTTCCAGGGTATAGTAGGTTGCGGCGATCCCGTTATAGACTGCGTTTCCGATCAAGATACACTTGGACTGCTGCCCGGAGACGGTGGCTTCCATGAGACCACCGGCGTAAACCGCGGACAGACCCAAGCCGTTTGCCAATTGCTCCCGATTTAAGCCCAGTAGTTTTCCTACCACAGCCGCGGTACCGATGGCATCGTCGTTGCCGGAGGGGTGAAAACCCTTCTGGATCTGATACGGCGCCATAGAACTAGCGAGCCGATAAACGATGTCGTACCCTACCACAGTTGCAACAATGACATCCTTGCCGGAGACACCTAACTTTGCGCCCAAAGTTAGGGCAGCCATGACGATAGCGGCGCCTGCATGCACTCCCGCATTACGGTGCCCATCGTCCAATTCGACAGCGTGGGCAAAGGTCGCGTTGATCATGGCGGCCCGTTCCGGCGAAAATCCGCTGTCACCTAAGATCACCCGCTCTTCACCGATACCGAGCTTGCGACTCGCCGTCAAAAAACGCTCGCGGTAATCCCAGCTGGAAGCCCCGGCAATGGCGGCACCAATCGTGTCCAAAATTCGTTCTTTTGCGCAGGATACAACCTCCGGCTGAAGTTTTTCGAAGGTGGTATCAATGATGAAATCCGCAAACGTCTCGGTCAGCATTTCCCTACTCCGCGAGACGGCGTTTTCGTGCCGTCACAAATTGCGCCCCAACGATGGCTCCGCCCAAGACGATGCCGGCGATATCCGTGAGCAAGCCGCCATCGACCAACAGCAAGGCCGCTACGATCAATAGTCCTCTCTCCACGACGCCAAGTTTCTTCCACATATACCCCTCCAAACCGGCCGCCAGAAAGTAGATACCGATCACGGCACCGACAGAGACACGGACGATCTCCAATGCCGTCCCTTGGAGCAACATCGCCGGGGTGAAGCAGAAGAAGTAAGGAATCACGAATCCGGCGATTCCCAGGCGTGTCGCGGTCATAGCGGTGGGCACCGGTTTCCCTCCGGAGATTCCTGCCGCCGCAAACGCCGCCAGCGCGACAGGTGGTGTGATGGCGGACAGGCACGCGTAATAGAACACGAACAGATAAGCGCCCAAGGTGGAAATGCCAAGCTGAACGAGCGCCGGCGCGCAGAGTGTGGCCGTAATGATGAACGCCGCCGTCGTTGGCAGCCCCATCCCCAGGATGATACAGCAACACATGGTCAGCATCATGGTGAGCAGCTTCATGTCGCCGCCGGCCGAAAGTAGCAGGGATGTGAACTTGAGGCCTAATCCGGTTTTGGTCAAAATGCCGATCATCAGACCGGCGACCGCGCAGGCCATCGCCACAGGCGCCATGTCCTTGGCGGCAGAAGCGAGGGCCTCGATGATCTTTCCGAAACTCAGCCGCAATTCCTTTCTCACAAGGAAGAACCCGATGACGATGATGCTGGCGATAGCATAAAGAGCGGAATAGTTGATGCTGTAATTCACGATGCACATCGCCCAGATGAGTATCACCACCGGAATGAGGAAGATGACCCCGGTCTTGAAGGTTTCTCCTACGGCTGGAAGTTGTTCTTTGGGAAGCCCCTTCATGCCGAGTTTTCCGGCCTCGAAGTCAACCTGAAAGGCGACGGCAAGGAAGAATAAGAGGGAGGGCAGTATGGAGGCGACGACCACGGTACCGTATGGCATCCCGATCATCTCCGCCAAGATGAACGCCCCTGCCCCCATAACCGGCGGCATGATCTGCCCGCCGGTGGAAGCGGTAGCTTCAACGGCGCCAGCCATCGTCGGTGAATACCCACAGGATTTCATCAGAGGAATGGTGAACGTGCCGGTCGTAACCACGTTGGCCACACCGGTGCCGGAGATAGTACCCATGGCAGCGGAAGAAACGACAGCGGTCATCGCGGGACCGTTGCGATATCGGCCGGTCAGGGCATAAGCCATATCGATGAACCATTGCCCGGCGCCCGTGGCCTCCAAAAAAGCTCCGAAGAGAATGAAGGAGGCGACATAAGACGATGACACGCTCAACGGTTGACCGAAGAGGCCTTCGCTGGTGAACACGACGATATCGACAATATTGCGCCACGTATACTGCTTGTGCGTGAGCAACCCCGGCAGCATGTGACCCCATACCGCATAGCCCAAAAAGATGATGCAGATAATCGGCAGGGCATATCCGGTGGTGCGCCGGGCGCATGTCAGCACCAACAGAATAATGATGGAGCCGACCACGACATCCAACCGTGTTGGACCGTTGAGGGTATAAACCAATGCGTAGGCCGCTCTCGTCTCATAGGTCAGAAACAGGCCGCAGGCAATGGCGACGAGTGTGAACGAGATGTTGTACGCATCGGTCAGAACGTTGTTTTTAAAACGAGCCGGTTTCAAAATACTCACAAGCGTCATCGCGAACGCCAGATGGATGGCGCAGCACATATTGATCGTGATGAAACTATAGCCGGCGACGATAATTTGGAAAATAGCCATTGCCACCGCAACGGTCAGAGCTACTTTTTTGTAAGCGGCGCTGTCTATGATGCAGCCGGGGTTCATCGCCAGTTCAACTCTTTCTTACCATTTCAAGCATATTTTTTCAGCCGTTTATTTTGCTTCGGCAGGGATCAGTGCCTCTGGAATCTTGACACCGCGTTCGGTATAAAATTTAACAGCGCCTGCGTGCAGCGGAATGATCAGGCTGCCGATGTTGGTATCGACAACTTCACCGCAGGAAACATGAACATTTCCCCAATCGTTGCGATTGTTGAAGATATCGCACAGCAGAACATAGATTTCATCCGACGTCATCGTATCGCTGAATGTGGAGACGAATTGCCCCGTCGCCACCGTGTTGACATCTTGCTCCTGACCATTGTAGGTGCCGGCCGGGATGGTGTACTGTACATAACCGACATATTCGTTGAAGAATTTATCCGTGAATTCAGTCGGCAGCGACAGAATATCGACATTGGTTCCGACGGTAAGCTCTGTGATGCTGCTGCCGGGGGTCTGGACGGGGAAGAAAAAAGCATCGATCTGATCGTTCTTCATCGCGTCGGAAAACTGCGAGGGATTGATCATCTGAACCTTCATGTCGTCATAGGTCATACCGGCGCAGTTGATGAGGCTTTTGGCGAAGGATTCATAACCGCTACCGGCGGTTCCGACCGCAACCCTCTTCCCTTTGAGGTCTTGAAGAGTGGATATGCCGGAACCTGGCTTGGCGACGATGTGCATTGTGGAAGAAGGCAGGGCAATCAAACTGCGCAGCCTGTCGTCGCCCGCACCTTGATAGTTGCCGGTAGAGGTGTAGAAGTAGTGCCCCATGTCGCTGTTGAGCATGGCGAGTTCGATATTGCCTTCCTTCATATTGCGCAGATTTTCGCCGCCGCCCGAAGCGGCCTCGCTGGTGATCGTAAACCACTTCGAGTTCAGGTTGACGGCATTGGCAATACCGCCGCCGATGATATACCATACGCCGCTGGATGAAGCGGTGCCGACGCTTAGGGCTTTTTTGACAGCCGGTGCCTCCAGCGTGGCCAGATAATCGTTTGGCGCGGCCCAAGCAATCTGCCCACATAGAATGAGGGTGAGGATTGTTGTGATCCAGAGTGCGGATTTACGCATTTTCTTCATCATCATTTTCTCCTTTTTATCCCCATTGAGTTACGGCTGTCTTATTCACAGCTTGCCAGAAAGCGATCGATGAGTGAGCACACGATTTCAGGGGCCTCAACCATGATGAAATGCCCGTAGCCCGGAATCGGTTCGAATTCCACCTTCTTGGCGTTGACCAAGCCCTCCATAGCAGTCCGGCAATAGTGCTCCGGAACATTCCAGTCGTCTTCACCGCGGATCAGCAGACAGGGACAGGTGATGTTCTTCAGTTCCGCAGTAACATCGAAGCTGTTGTAGATGGAAAGGTCCGCCTTTTTCGTGCGACCACACTCTTGGCAGACCCCCCACATAATGAATTCATGTGCCTCGGGCGGACAATTCCGACCAATCAGGCTCTCGGAAAAATCCCAGTGAGAGTGCTGACAACTGACATAGGGATTATCCAGCAGATCGACAGTAGCGCCATAGGCCGTACCCATCGCCTGGACACAGGAGGAACCCTGCATAGAAACCATCGCCTTCACGGGGTAGGTTGACGCAATATAGTAGGCCATATTGCCAGCCAGAGAACATCCGACCACGATCGGGTCTTCGATGTTCATTGTTTGGATGAAGTCCCAAGCGAACTTCCCATAATCTTTGTAGTTGTTGATGCCGACATTGCCCGGTAGCGGCCAGGATTTGCCGTGTGCCGGCATGTCGAAAGCCACCACTCTGTAGCTATCCTTGTAGATTTCCATCATGCCGTGATACTGCCGCGTCTCCCGACCTGCAGTGTGTAGGGCGACGATGGTTCCGCGCGGGTTTTGGGGACCGTTGTTCGTTTCATAATATGTCTTGATGCCGTCCACCATGACGTATCCGCCTGTAATGGCCATTTAAAAACCTCCCTCCACTCTGCCTGCAATCAGTCGCAGAACACACACGCCAATAGACGCATGACCTGCGCGATTACCGTATTGTTTTGGCGACCCGCGAGCGTGCTCCCCAACTGTTCGAACGGATGCGCGCAGTGCTTGATGGACGTGGCCAACTGGAAGTTGCGATGGGAGAAGAACGCATCCCACTGCGCTTGTGTACCCTTTACGCCGACGTAATAACCGGTCGCGGGCTTGGATATCTTAACGTCGACCATCGTGCCCTCATGAAAAAAAACATTGTAGGGCACATTGTCAAAGACAAAGGTCATATCGCCCGTGAAAAAACGCCCGTCCCAATCGTTCTTGAATGACTCGGCCTCCGGTCCGTTGATCAACTCCCTCAGTTTTTCGAACTTCTCCAGCCTCTCGAGATCCGTCATCATGTTCCCCCTCCTGTAAAATCGATGCGAATCGATCACATCATGCAGTAACGAATCATATCCAGCCCAAGAGAGTGCCGGATATGATTTTGAATATTCGTCAGGACTCTCCGGTTACACCATGGGATATGCGCTCTCCGGAATTTCTTCGCCGTCGGCGTACTTGGTCATCGAAAAACCCGTTGCGGCATAGATAATGGAGATGATGGGCACTGCCGCATTCAGGAAGCAGAAGGGGATGAAAATCAGCGGGTCGACGCTGTACATGCCTGCCACATAGAGCGCGTTGACACCCCAAGGGATGAAGATGGCCCCCTGTGTACCGAAGTCCTCCATGGCACGTGACATGTTCTCCGGCTTCAGCCGACACTGCTTGTACAGCGGGCTGACCAAGGTCCCCGTCATGACGTTGGCAAAACTCTGAGTGGAGCCGGTGGCTAGGCTACCCAGTTCCACCATCATGCAGGCCAGTGTCGCACCGACTACCGACTTGACTTTGGCGCAGATGGGCTTCATGAAGGCATCGAAGATACCGATTCCTTTGAGCATACCCGCAAAACCAAACGAACCGATCATTACGTTGGTAAAGTCGCGCATGCTTGTCACGCCTCCGCGGTTGATGATCGAGTCGACGAACGCACTGCCCGACTCAATGGAGAAACCGCTGTACATCACATTAAATATTTTGCCGAGAGGAGCGCCCTGGTAAAAAACGGCGATCAAGGCACCGAAGACGCCAGCGGAGAGGATCGAGGGGATGGAGGGCTTACCACTGGCCAAGAGATAGAACAGGAACAGCATGGGCAAAAGCGGTATGAAACCAAGTTTGAAGTTGGCCTCGAAGACAGCAAGGGTCTCGTTCAGCGACGTGAGGTCCAGGGCAAGATTGGCATATTTTATGCCGAGTATCCAGAACAGAACCAAGGAGATCACGTAACCCGGCGTCACCGTCCACATCATGTGTTTGACGTGCTTCATCACCGGCACACCGGCCAGAGCCGAAGCCATCACGGTGGTGTCGGAGATGGGCGACATCTTGTCGCCGAAAAATGCGCCGCTGACAACCGCGCCGATCACCAGCCCGATGTTCATGTCCATGCCGAGGCCGATGCCGACCATTGCCAATCCGACGGTTCCAATGGTGCCCCAGGAAGTACCCGTAAAGAGCGACGTGACCGAGCAGCTAATAAGAACGATAGGGAGGAAATACCTGGGGTTTACGATCTTCAGACCGTAATAGATCAGCACCGGCACCGTTCCGGAGGCAATCCAGGCTGCGATCATGGCACCGACAACCAGCAGAATAATTGCGGGCTGGAAACCGGCGCGAATCGTGTTGAGGGACGCCGTTTCAATATCCTGATAGGTATAGCCGAGATACCAGCCAATAGCTGCAGCGGGGAGCCAACAGATGAAGAACATCATGCGCAGGTTGATGCCAAAAACGTTGGTGCCGATGATGATCATACCGACTAGGACAATCAGGGAAACACACGCTAGAGTAAAGCTCGGGGTTTTAATCTCTCTTGCTCTTTCCATCGTTGCCATTTCCATCAGCTCCTCTTTCTTTCACTAAACTAAGCCAGTTCGGCTATTTGGGACTACCGTCGCTAAGATAGTCTGCGATTCTTTCTCCCAACAAATGAATACCCATCCTGATGTTGTCATCCGAGGCATTGGCAAAATTAAACCTCATGGTCCCGATGCCACTGCCGTCGGCAAAGAAACTGTCCCCCGGGACATAGGCTACCTTCGCCGGTAGCGCGTAATCCAGCAGATCCATGGCAGAACCGCCGTCCGGTAGCGTGGCCCACAGGAAGAGACCGCCCTGAGGACGAATCCACTTCATCTCTTGCGGGAAATGTTTCTCGATGGCCTCGAGCATTAAATCGCGCTTACCCGCATACAGGGCGCAACACTCCCTGATGTGCGGCTCAAGCAATCCGCGACGACAGTACTCGTTCACGATCATCTGCGTATGGCCGGGTGTGTGCATGTCGCTGTTCTGTTTGCCCAGCACGATCTTCTGGGCAATCTTCTCGTCGCAGACAACATAGGCGACGCGAAGACCGGGGGCGATGATCTTGGAGAAGGAGCCAAGGTAAACAACCTGCTCAAGGTCGTCCCGCGTCTTCATGTGCGGCAACGCCTCGCCGTCATAGCGCAGTTTTCCGTAGGGGTCGTCCTCGATAACCACGACATTGTGGTCCTTGACAATCTCCATGATTTTTTCGCGTCGCTCGCGATTCAAGGTGATACCGGTGGGGTTTTGAAAGTTGGGGATCAAATAGATCAGTTTCGTCGGCCCTTCCCGCAAGCGTTTTTCAAGATCCTCCGGGATAATGCCCTTCTCATCGGACGCGATAGGCACGATATCCGCCTGATACAGACCGAATATTTTCAGCGCGGCGACGTAGGTTGGGTTCTCCACAAGAACGCGATCCCCCGGATTGATAAGCGCTTTGGTAACCAATTCGAGGCTCTGCTGTGAGCCGGTGGTGATGATCACGTTATCGACTGTCGCCTTCACACCTTCGGCGGTCATCGCTTCAGCGACATATTCCCGCAATGGCAGTTGTCCGTTGCTGACACCATATTGCAAACACTGGGTGCCGTTCTTTCTTAAGACCTCCGCCGAAATTTCCGCCAACTCCAGATTGGGAAACGTGTCCGGCGAAGGATTGCCACCAGCGAAGGAGATAAAGCCCGGTGCCGATGTTTTTTTGTACAACTCGCGAATGATATTTCCCTTCAACTCTTTGAACGCATCGGAAAAGAGGGCATCGCAATCAAACATGCCTCAACTCGGCCTCCTCTATTGCCTATTCTGTCGATAATCAGGATTCGCCAGATAATTCATCCTGCCTTGATTGAAGAATTGATTGAACTCGTTCGCCAACGCCACGATCACTCGGTCCATGCTCTCGTAAGTCACGCCCCCGAGGTGTGGCGTTGCGATCAAGTTGTGCGCTGTGAGCAGTCGATAACCCACCGGAGTCGGCTCGACAGGAAATACGTCAAGAGCAGCGCCGGCAATAACGCCCTCCTCTAACGCCCTGTACAAATCGTCTTCGTTTATCAAAGCTCCGCGCATTTCGTTGATGAAGTATGCTGTCGGCTTCATCAATTTGAGCCGTTCGTAATTCACAAAACCGATCATTTCAGGAGTCATCTGTGTGTGGAACGACACATAGTCCGCCTCCGACAAAACTTCTTCGATTCTCTCCTTCTTCTCGACACCATTTGCAACTCCGCTCATATCTTCAGCGGATACATACGGGTCGTAGGCAATGATTTTCATGTCGAAACCGCAGCCGGCAATCTTGGCGAGGCGCTTGCCGATGCGCCCCAATCCCACGATTCCCAACGTTTTTCCTGACAGTTCGTATCCCAAGAACTGGTCGCGATCCTGAAAGCGGTTCTTCAACCGCAGCGCTTCATCAGCCGCAATTGTCTTTTTGGTCAGGCTCAACATCATCGATAGGGTGTGCTCCGCGACGGATATAGCATTCGCCTCCGGTGCGTAGGTGACCGCTATCCCTTTGCGCGTTGCATAGCCGACATCAATTCCGTCGAGCCCAGCACCGTGCATACCGATAATCTTCAACTCCGGCGCAGCGTCGATCAATTCCGCCTTGACCGGAGTCATTCTGGCAATGACACCGTCACAACCCGCGATGCTTTTTTTCACGTCCGCCGGAAGATTGCTGCTGGAGCGAACGATGTCGAAGCCGTACGATTGCAAAAGTTCCATACCGCAATCGCTAATTTGGTTGGTGATAAGAATTTTGGTTATTTGAGACACCTCCGTTCTTACATCGTCTACAGATCGTTTCATCACGAATCACCGATTTTGTTGGTAACAAGAATTTTGACTTTCAGGCAACCTCCTTTTTCACCGTATCCACAAAGGGCGTAGCAAATCAGATGATCTCGTCATCCTTGAGTTGCTGAATTTTTTCCGGCGAATACCCAAGTATTGAGCCATAGATCTCGGCGTTGTGCTGTCCAAGCGTCGGGGCAGGGCATCGGATCTCCGGCGTCGTCTCGGACATCTTGATGGCGGAGTTGGTGAAACGCATTTTGCCGGGTCATCCACCTCGGGGAACATATTACGCGCCCCGGCGATCTGTTCGTTCACCGCCACTTGATCCAGCGTCAGGATTGGCGCGCAGGCAAAACCTTTCGGCAACAATGTGGCGATCAATTCGTCCGTCGTCAACGTCAATGTCCAAGCCTCGACAAATTTGTCCAGTTCCGTACGATTTTGAACGCGCAGCGCATTGGTGGCAAAACGCGGGTCGTCGAAAAGTTCCGGATGGCCTATGATCTCGCAGAACATCGCCCAAAACTTGGGTGCGCTGCCATTGATGACGCAGTAACCATCCTTTGTGTGATAACCGCCGCCGGGCGCGGAGGAGGTATAGCGGTTTCCGTTCTTAGTGGGAACTTTCCCGGTCGCCAAGTAGACCTGCATCATGCTTGCTTCTCCAGCAACACAGGCGTCTGTGAGAGAGATGTCGATGAATTGACCGAGGCCGGTCTTGTCGCGATGGCGTAACGCGGCAAGAATTCCGATGACCAGATTCAAACCGCCCATCACATCTCCAACCGATGCGCCGCAACGGACAGGATCGCTTTCCGGCCAACCGGTGATACTCATGATGCCGCTCCAAGCCTGAGACATCGTGTCGTACCCGGCCCTGTTCCTGTAGGGACCGGTAGAGCCGAAGCCGGAGATGGCGCCGTACACCAAACGCGGATTAACCTTTTTCAATTCCTCGTAACCCAAACCCAATTTTTCCATGGTACCGGGACGAAAGTTCTCGATCAAAACGTCTACCGTTTTGACCAGTTCCAGAAAAACATCCTTCCCTTTTTTCATGTCCAAGGTAATACCGCGCTTGCTACGGTTGAAATTCTTGAAGTAGCAGCTGTAGCCATCTTTCATAGGCGCGAAACCGCGGCTGTCATCGCCCCTTCCCGGTTGTTCGATCTTAATGATCTCCGCTCCCATATCACCCATTAGAGCAGCCGCGGAAGGACCGGCCAATACCCGCCCCAAGTCTAGAACACGAATACCCTCAAGCGCTCCCGTCATATTCATTTCATCTCCCCATAAAGTAATAAACTAACCTTTTTCGTTCCCCAATATCATGCAGGCCGCGATCTGCGGAGGACCGCCAAAGGTCTGCGATAGGCCTCGATGCACGTCTTTCAGCTGTCGAGCAGGATTGTCGACCTTGTACTGTAACTGCTTGTAAATCTCGTACGTCATCCGGATGCCGCTGGCACCGACGGGGTGACCAAAGCATTTCAGACCGCCATCGACATTGACCGGCAACCCGCCTGTCCGCTCGAAAAATCCCTCCTCGACATTTCGCTTCGTTTCGCCTCTTCCGCAGAAACCAAAATCTTCATAGACACAAACCTCCGTCACGGAAAAACAGTCGTGGATCTCCGCCAAATCCAGTTCGGCACGCGGATTGGTAATGCCGGCCATGTCATAGGCCATCTGTGCGCACGCGCGAAGCGACTCGAAACTGGTCCAGTCGAAATCCCGATGGCGATAATGCGGGGTGATCATGTCCGTAGAACAACCAAATCCCTTGATGTAAATCGGATCGTCACGAAATTTTTTGGCGATATCCGCACGCGTGATTATCGCGCAGGCCGATCCGTCGCTGGTGCCGCAACAGTCATAGAGACCGAGAGGAGAGGCGATCATGGGAGCCTTCATGACTTGTTCCACAGTAATGACGTTGTGGAAATGCGCCTTGGGGCTCAGTGAGCCATTGGCATGGTTCTTGACGGCGATCTTGGCCAGCATGGTCTTGCCCTCTTCGGCGCTGAGTCCATATTTTTTGAAGTAGGCTTCAGCGATAAGCGCAAAGGAACCTGGTGCATCGCGGCGAGTCTCTCGTACCGGATTGAGGCCTCGACCAACCCCCAATCCCCCGGCGCCACGATCTTTCAGTTTTTCCGCGCCGACTGCCATGGCTACGTCGCACATACCGCTTTTCACCGCCAGACAGGCGTTGATCAGAGCGATGTGTCCCGCTGCACACCAGTTCTCGTTGCGAGTGATGGGGATGCCGTGCATCTTCAAGGCGTCTGCTACCGGTGTGCCGGAGCAGTTGTTGGGCGCATTGGTGTTTGCGAAATAACCGACTTGAACGTCCTTGGGGCCGATACCGGCGTCTTCGAAAGCCTCATACGCGGCCTCGATGATCAGGTCTTCCAACCCGGTATTCCATCGTTCACCGAACTTGCTGCAACCCATTCCGATTATTGCCAGATCGTCTTTGAAACCGTCTTTAAAGTACATCGTCACACCTTCTCTCTTCTCAGTGGACGAACTTTCCAGAAATAGTTCGGAAAATTACCCAGATCGTGCATCTTCCTGAACGAAAATTCGAGGTTCATACCGGCCTTGATCTCTTCCTGCCGACAGTCGGTCATGATCGTATAGATATGACTGCCATTCGGCGCCTCGGCCACCGCCTGAACGACGACCGGAGAGTCGCTGCGGCCGGCGTATTGATCCCAGGAGAAGGTATAGAGTTTGCAGATGTGATCCGAGAGCCGGACTTCTTTGTAGTCGTCCTTCGAACCGCAACAGTCGCAGATGCGGGCGACGGGATACAACGTTGCGCCGCACTTCTTGCATGCGCTGCCATGGAGTCGTAGATTGATGTTTTGTTCGCGCCAGGTCTGCGATGCCGATGCCGGCAGTTTGAAAGCGCCGCCGGGCTCCGCCGGCGCGATGTCGCGCCATGACAAAAATCGCACGTAAGACTCCAACTCACCGCGTGTGTCCAGATAGCGCTGAATCTGGTCATGTCCTTCGATTTGGGTGATCTTATCCGTGGCGGTCATTGTCATGACGTTGGCACCGTTTCCGTAATCCACCACCAAGATTCGCTCGCCCGGTTGCGCGTTTTCCAGAGCGCAGACGATGCCGATCAGAGCCTGAGCCGCGCCAGTGTCGCCTACGTTTGGCAGCAGGGTATCCACCAATTGCTCGGGGGCAATGCCGTATTTCGCAACGATCTTGCTCCGTAACTTCGCATTCTGCGCGACCAGAACGATCTTGTCGTAATCGGATATCTGTGTGGCGGTCTCTTTTTGCAGTTTGTTCAGAACGGCCTTGACCGCCCGCAAATAGCCTTCTTCATCGCAGAAGCGGCCTTCCGCATGTCGCACATACTTTTCGCCCGCATTTCTCCAGTAGTCGTTAATCTCCTCACTGACCGATGTGAAATATTCAACCTCCGCCAAAAGGTCGTCACCGGTGCCGATGACAACTGCTCCTGCTCCGTCGCCGAAACTGCCCTCTTGCACAGATTTTGGAAAACCGTTTCTCACATCCGACGCAGTAACAAGAATGTTTTGCCCTGGATTCGCCAAAGCGGCGTCCAATGCCGCCTTCAGTGCGTTCGTACCAGCCTTCGTGCTCGATGCGAAATCGGCGGTAAACATGTGTTCATCCTGTAGATCGCAGGCCACGGACACCAGTGCGCTGTGGGACTTTTCAGCGTATGGGCCGGTCGTGGACGAAAAATACAGCGCGTCGATCTTTTCCCGCTCAACGAAACGGAAACAGCCCATCGCGGCCTCCACTGCCATCGTTACGCTGTCCTCGTCTACATCCGCGATACTCTTTTCGCCCTTGCCCCCCCTTTCGCCCCAAGCATGACCGAGAGCGGCACGCGATAAGTAGTGATACGGGAGATAAGCCCCCAAAGACTTGATGCCTTTTTTCACCCCAGGCACTCCTTTCGTAAAAAATCTTTCTGAGCCGTATTTATCTGTAAAACCCTTTACCGCTTCAAACGATAATCAATTGAGCACAATCTTTCATCCAGTTTTCCGAGAAACAGAAGCCCCAATTCTTCCTACTTTCAGAGAAAAGCATCCATCGGTGCGCTTCCGAGCATCGCTCCAAGCACTAAAACCGGTTTGGTTGATTTTATAAGGTGGTGATAGCCGAGACAAAAAACGCGAGAGCCGTCCTCTTCCTTGAGTGACGGTTCCCGCGTTGTTATCGATCTGCGCAGTGACACCGAAATAGTACACTAGCGTCCGGCGTGCTCTGCCTTTGGGTGCTGACCCAACAGAAATTGTTCCAGCAACCGCTTTAGCTACTCAAGCTTTTTAACCGCTTTGAACGATTCACAAAATCACGCCACCGGCTTTTCCGGGGGGTAAATATTGAACTTAGATTCCATCTGAGCACCGGTGCTGGCCGAACCAACCAGTGCCGAGTACTGCGCAAGCCAGCCCTTCACTGTTTTCGGCGTTTTCGGAATCCACATGTCTTTGCGTCTTTGCAGGACCGCTTCGTCTACAAGCATATCTAATCTACGCTCATCAAGGTTGATGGAGATCAGGTCTCCTTCCTCAACGAAAGCAATGGGACCACCAACGGCGGCCTCTGGCGAAATGTGACCGATTGCGCAACCACGGCTCCCTCCTGAAAAACGACCGTCGGTAATTATAGCAACGGAACAATCCATCCCAGAGCCGCTCAAAAAACCTGTAATGGCCAGCATCTCCTGCATACCAGGGCCGCCTTTCGGTCCTTCGTAACGCACAACCAGTACATCGCCGGGGTGTATCCGGTCAGCCAGTAAAGCCCCCATCGCGGACTGCTCCGAATCAAAAACCCTCGCGCGGCCTGTGTGTACGCGCATGTTATCGACGACACCGCCGCTTTTAATTACAGCGCCATCCGGTGCCAAGTTCCCCCGCAACACCATCAATCCGCCATGAACAGCATAAGGTTTGTCAATAGGGCGAATTACTTCGTCATTCCAGACTTTGACATCCGAGACATTCTCGGCGAGAGTACGGCCGGTCACCGTCAAAACCTCCCCATCTACAAGCCCGGCATCAATGCCAAGTTTCAAGACAGCTGATATTCCCCCCGCGTCGTCGAGGTCTTCCATCGCGTGTACGCCTGCAGGGTTCAGTTTTACAATTTGCGGCGTAGTACTGCTTGCCGCGTCGAAGTCGCCAAGGCGCAATTCTATGCCGCCCGCACCAGCAATCGCCGGTAAATGCAAAGCCGTGTTGGTCGAACAGCCAAGCAACATGTCCGCAACAATAGCGTTGCGAAATGATTTAGCGGTGACGATCTTTGAGGAGGTCAAGCCTTCTCTTACCATGTCTACGATACGCATACCGGTTTGCTTTGCCAAGCGCATCCGCCTGGCATGCACAGCGGGGATTGTTCCATTACCCGGAAGAGCCAAGCCAAGCACTTCCGCAACGCAGCACATAGAGTTGGCGGTATACATCCCCTTACAGGAACCGCAGCCGGGACAGCTTTCGTCCTCAAATTCCAAAAATTCTTTCTCGGTGATTTTACCCGCCTTGAGCAATCCGGTAATTTCCATGCTTGAACGCAGTTCAATACGCTTGCCATGATATTTACCAGCCATCATTGGTCCGCCGGTTACCATGATAGTTGGGATATCAAGCCGTAGCGCGCCGAGCATCATGCCGGGAACAATCTTGTCGCAACTGGCGACAAGAACGACACCGTCCAATCCATTAGCCTCACAAACACTTTCGACGGAGTTGGCGATAAGCTCGCGGCTTGGCAATGAATAACGCATACCGGGCGTACTCATTGGATATGCATCGCATATAGCCATAGTTTCAAATACAACCGGTGTCCCTCCGGCTATACGGATGCCGTCCATTACCGCCTGACCAATCTTATCAAGGTGTACATGTCCAGGGATAATATTGGACCAGGAATTGGAAACCCCTATAAACGGCCGGTTAATCTCCTCGTCCGTCAGGCCAGCCGCCTTATATAGCGCACGGGCGTTCTGTTTTTGAGGTCCACATTTAACGCGGCTGCTTCGAAGAACGTTGTCCTTCATCTCATCCCTCACTCCCATGTCTAAAATGTGCGGGGCAGACAGAACAGCTCGTCATGTTTGAGAATTTCGGATTTAGTTTTACCTCCGGAAGCGGTTTCCACTGTCAAGTTGAGCAATTCCTGGCCCTTTTGCTCTATGGAGGCATCCCGCGTCATAATTTGACTGGTATCAAAGTCGATATTCTCTTTCATACGCTGAAAAACATCGCCGTTGCCTGTGACTTTGATAACCGGCGCGAACGGGAAACCAGCCGGCGTACCTCGCCCTGTCGTGAATATAACGACTTGCGCGCCGCCTCCCACCATCCCCGTTACAACCTCCCCGTCATGCGGAGCCGCGTCCATGAAGAAAAGACCGTGCTGTTCTTTTTGTGGCGCGGAGGCAAAATAAAGCACGTCCTGAATTGGTTTACTGCCAGCTTTATACCAATTACCAAGCGCTTTTTCCGCCACTGTGCTCAAACCGCCGTCCATATTCCCGGTGGAAATGAGCGCCATGCGATTTTTACCTTTACTTGTAAAAGATTTGTCGGCGGTGGCGTTACGGATACGCTGAGCGTCACAGTCGAAAGCGTGGCGGATTTTTTGAGCCACGTCCCCGCTGATTGCGCGGCGTTCAAGAATATGCTCCGCGCCAAACAACTCGGAGACCTCAGAGATGAAAACACTTCCTCCCAGATCAATAAGCAGATCGGACATTGCCCCGACTGCAGGATTGGCCGACAAGCCGGAAGTAGCGTCTGAGCCGCCGCACTTCACCGCTACCGTCAGCCGATTGACATCACAGGGAACTCTCTCTACCCCGGCAAACTTCGCCGCAAAGTCCTTGGCGAAACGAATGCCCTTAACAATGGCGTTGAGGGAATCTCCTTCCTCTTGAATGGTAACTCGCGCCACAGGTTTACCTGGAGAACGCTTTGCGATACCGTCCGCGACTTCGGCCACCGAGATTCGTTCGCATCCCAGTCCGATGACCACCACCGCCGCCAGATTCGGATGACTGCCGCAGGCTATCAAAGTATGTATCGTCTTGTCCAGATCCTCTCCAAATTGACCGCATCCCAGAGGATGAGTGAGGCTGACGGCGTTGTCAACTTGACGGGCCACTTCCTGCACAACTTTATTCGCGCAAAAAACGGTCGAAAGAACACCAATGTAATTTCGTACGCCGACTTGGCCATCGGTTCTTGGGTATCCCATAAATTGCATAGCGATTACCTACCTTCCATATTCAAAAGCAATATTATGGTCGTGAACCCATTCGCCGACAGCGATGCCGGCGACGGCAGAACCTATTTCTTCTCCGTACTTGTATATAATATTTCCGGTTTTCAGTTCTTCAATCGCAACCTTGTGGGCGAAGTCGACATCGTTCTGAAGCACAATTTCCCTGCCGTCAAAATCGAAAGCATCTCCTTTTTGCGATTTCTCAAGCATAACGACGACATTATCTTTGGAATTGATATGGATATATTTCCGTATCATGGCAATATCCCCTGTCACGCGTAATTGTTGAAGTATAAAAGTGCTCCGCTCTCGTCGAACGGTATCGCTTCGTACTCACCGACCTGCTCAACAGGCGCGCCGGACGCAATTGATCTATAAGCGGCTTGCGACATATAGAGCCGATCCAAGTGCTTGGTATCGCCTATTATGGCAAGGATATTATCTTCCGGGTGAAGTTTACCGCTGGCCTTGGTACAAATCTGAAACACAAGTTTGTCACTGGCAAGCGCCATAGGGATCATCGCGTTGCGTGAAACTAGGGACGTAATCGCGTTAATGTAAGTTTCATCCGTATTCATTCCCTCTTGAATACGACAGTTCATGTAATCGGTGAGGCCAAGGCCAATGGCATTACCAGCGCTCTTTTTCGTGAGATTAAGAATTCCCAGAGATAAAATATCCGGTCCGCCGCTGATTGATTTGTTCGAGTACCGCCCAATCACGTTAGGGTCCAGGCAAGCACCGCTGAATTCTTTTCCGATCCACTTGACGATCAGCGTATCTATTTTGTCAAGGTAAATGCGTGGCATCATTTCCTTGGATTTCAGGAGAATCTCCGGTTCCCTTGTCCAGAGTTCATCCTTGTTCAGTACAAACACGTCGGCCACCTGGCCGTACCCATTTTCAATGGAGCCAACACCGCATATGATGTTGAGATATTCCGCCGCGATACGGCCTACTTGCACAATATTGGTGGCCATGTTTTCCATGCGCAGCCGGTGCGTTGCCTCCGCGCCTTTATGCTTGGCAAGACCAATAGCCATCATCTTTACAAGACCGCTTTCGTGCGAACCATGAAAGCCGGTATGGCATTTGATACGGTTCAAGAGAATGACTCCATCCGCCTCACAGGCGTTTTTGTCAAGGTATACGGGCAACTCTTTGTCTGTCTTGCCAATTTCAAGCACTTCCATTGAAGAGACTATCGGTGCTCCAATGGCCTCTTCCGTAATGCCCAGGTGATTGAGAAGTTTAGTTTGAGCTTCCGCCACTCCGCCTCCGTGGCTTCCCATCGCCGGCACAATAAACGGGATTCCGTCTTTGGATTTGACAAAATCAACAATTGTTTTCATCAGAATTGCATATTCGTCTATGCCGCGGCTTCCGCCGGTTATGGCCACTCGCGCGCCAGGCTTGATAGCAAGATGTTTACTCTCAAGAAGCTCTGTAAGTTTACGCGGAATGTCCCCAAGACGCGTGTTGTCGAATGTTTGACGAAATGGCGCTACCTTGGGTAGCGTTACTGGATCGAGCAGCTCACGAATACTCGACATATGCACCATCCTTTCGTATATTTTTAAGAAACGTTTATACCCTTCTTCTTTCTGAAGCGCAGATACATTGGGATGAGCGCCGCAACGGCGAATCCGACTCCGATCACATCGGTGACCCAGTTCGGGTCGACAAGCAGCAGCGCGGACGCGACAAGTAACAGACGCTCAAAAATATTGATGTCCGTAAAGAAAAAATAACCCTCCAGCGCTCCTGCCAGAAAAAAAACGCCTATGAGCGACGTGGCGGAGGTCTGGATAATTTCAAGCGGAGCACCGATCATCAACAGCGCCTCGTTATAACAGAAGAAGTAGGGTATGATAAATCCGGCTATACCAAGCCGTGTTGCCATAAACCCCGTTTTCAAAGGGTTGGCTTTGGCAATACCCGCCGCCGCGTAGGCTGCCATTGCCACAGGCGGAGTAATAGCCGAGACGCTCGCGAAATAGAAAACGAACATATAAGCCGCCATAGGGTGGATATCCAACCTTATCAGCGCCGGAGCCCCAAGCGCCGCTGTTACGATAAACGCAGCCGAGGTAGGCAGTCCCATACCGAGTATGACGCAGCAGATCATAGTTAGAAATAGCGCAAGCAGCATAGACCCGCCGGATAAATCAATGAGCAATGTAGAAAACTTCATCGAAAGACCGGTGCGCATGAGAACTCCGATAATGAGACCGGCGGTTGCGCACGCCATCGCTATCGGCACCAATTCCTTCGCGCCATCCTCGAAAGCGTTGGCAACATCAGAAATGCTGATTCGCTCTCCTTTCTTGCGCAACAGCATGCTGACGACAATCAGTGAAACAATCGCGTAGATAGCGGACATAGAGGCTGATGTCCGGCGTACGCACAACGACCAAATCAATACTGCTATAGGAACTAAAAAGACGATGCCGCTAAGAAACGTTTTTTTCAACGGTGGAAGCTCATTGTGAGACAATCCCTTGAAACCGTGCTTGCACGCTTCAAAATGGACCTGCGCACCACAGCCTACAAAATAAAGAATGGCCGGAATGATAGCGGCTATCGCTACCTCCGCGTAGGGGCGACCCATCATTTCAGCAAGAATGAACGCGGCCGCTCCCATTACAGGAGGCATTATCTGGCCCCCCGTCGATGCGGCAGCCTCAACGGCTCCGGCAAAAGTGGCGTTGTATCCGCAAGACTTCATCAGCGGGATGGTGAAAGCGCCTGTCGTAACGACATTGGCGACACCTGATCCAGACATTGTCCCCATAGCGGCAGAGGAAACTACGGCTGTCAGCGCTGGGCCGCTGCGGGTAGTCCCGGTCAGCGCGAAGGCTATGTCGATAAACCACTTGCCCGCGCCAGTCGCGGCAAGAAAAGCGCCAAATAAAATGAACATCGCGACAAAGGTCGAAGAAACACCAAGCGGTGTTCCGTAGATTCCTTCCTCCGTAAAAGCCATTTGTTCGATAATGAGATTCCATGAGTACCCGCGATGCCCTAATATACTTGGCAGAGAACCGCCCCATAGGGCGTAGATTAAGAACAGCAACGCCAGCAATGGCATTGGGATACCGGAGACTCGCCGCGCACCCTCAATTACCCAAAAAACCAGCAGCGTACCAAAGATCAGGTCGAATTGAGAGGGGCCGTTTAACGCGAAATGCTGAAGGTATGCCGATGAACTGCGAGAAATAGCGAAGACTCCGACTAGGATGGTAAAAACAATGCTACTGATATTAACCACCGTAAAGGCTGTTTTGTTTTTGAGCTTTATAGGGTAAATCAAAGCCATGAGAACAAGCGCAAACGCAAGATGAGCCGCGCGCTGCATATTTGGAGTGACAAGCAAAAACAACGCCGTAACACACTGGAAGATTGCCATCGCAATCGCAAAATATCGTACAAACAATCGAAATTTTTTGCTGCCAAAGTTCTCTTCGCCGAGCAAATTACATTCCTCCTATGTCATTGATACGTATGTTCTTATGTCACTCCGCCGGCTGGAAGCCGGCGGAGTGACATAGTAGGCTACTTAGCTTCCGGAGGAACCAAACGGTCTGGAATGTTGACACCCTTCTCTTTGTAATATTTGTACGCGCCTATATGAAGCGGGGCTGACAGATACTGAATGTTGTCCTCAATGTTCATTTCAATGGTCATGAAATGAGCACTCGCCCACTCGTCGCGATACTCCCACATCGCCTTCATGATACTGTAAGCGGTTTCTTCGTCCATTAAAGAATTGTCAGTTACAGTGACAGTGCGTACGCCTGTCGTGTAAATATCGTCGGGATTTTTTGCGTAGGACCCACCGGGAATTACATACTCGCTATAGCCTGGGTACATATCGGTGAATTTCTTGACTTCTTCTTTGGTTAACGCTATTAGACGAATATCCATTGCCAGCGTCATGTCGGTTATGTTGGAGACGGGGACCTGAAGTGAGTACATAAATCCGTCCAACTGGCCGTCTCTCATAGCGTCAACAGCTTGAGGCGGATTGGTCTCCACTGCCTGAAAATCGGCATAAGAGAGCCCCTGTGAATTGAGAAATTTGGTCGATACTTGCTGATATCCGCTTCCTGGCGCGCCAAAAGCCACGCGTTTACCGCGAAGATCGGAGAAGGAATGAATGTCACTGTTCGCCGGGACAACGATGTGCATTCTGGAGCCATAAAAAGAAAAGAGTGAACGTATACGATCATTGCCGAACGCGGTATAATCGCCCTGTTTGTTATAGTATTCCAAAGTCAGGTCGGAGTTGACGCAACCCATTTCGATGTTACCCTCCGACATGTTACGCAGATTTACAGTTGAGCCTGTTGAGACCTCGGCTGTCAGAAGAACCGGAACTTCCGAGTGCTTGTTAACCGTGTTGGCGATCGCCGAACCTATAATGTAGTTCGCGCCTGTCGAGTTGACCGTACCCCATGATAATCGCACAAGGTCCCTATTTGCTGGAGCCGCTGATGAATATCCACAACCGGCAATAATCAATATCATGACAGCATACAAGGCTACAGTTATTGTTTTTTTCATTACCATTGACCTCCGCTTTCTGCATGCATTAAAACAGTCCGAATTTGCACATAATGGCTGACTTTTAATCACATCTGGAAACATTTTCGAATTTTGCGCATCACCACCTGCGATTCGAATTTTTCAGCGGTTCCATGAAATACAGAACAACTAGCGGCACGGCCACAAAACCAGTGCGTCAGAATATAAAAATCATATCTGAATGGCAAATTTTTGAATCGCGTTCGTTGTGTTCGTCTGTAAAGCTTCTTTTTCGAATTCAACAGTAATTCATCTGGCACAATCTTTCATCCAATTTTCCGAGAAACAGAAGCCCCTATTCTTCCTACTTTCAGACAAAAGCCCCTCTCGGCATTCTCGTGGCAAGAATTTACACGTACAGCAACGCTAACATAGCGACGACTGACGACGCGGTCGACAATTTCTTGACGCTTAAAATTCAGAATCTATAATGACCAACAAGAAATAAGAGAGACCTCGCGAAAAAAGCAATCGCGTGATACTGCTGAGGTTGTTGCCTTCTATGCACTGTATGTGAATGTATGGGTGTGAACGCCGTGGAACGCTAATGGAGGAGGTCTTTATGAACACCACTGTCAATGGTTTATTGCAACTGCCGATCGTGCAATCCAAAGGACATCTGCTGGCAGAGTCCGGTCTGAATAACATCGTGCAGTATGTTACGGTTATGGAGGCCCCGGATTTTCGCCTTTCCAACCTGGGCAAGCACGTGTTTGTGCTCACGACGCTGTCGGCACACTACGAGTCTCTGGACAAGATCAACCATATCGTTCGCGGCCTCTGCGAAGTTCATGTCTCCGCCATCGGGATCAAGCTCGGCCGTTTCATAGACGAGGTCGATCCATCGACGGTACAGATTGCTAGGGAACACGACGTCGCCCTAATCACGTTCGATTCCACCGCTTATTTCCGCGAGATACTCAGCGAGATGCTCTCGATCATCACTGGCAATCAGCGGCAGGTGTTGAATCAAATCAACAACATCAATCAAGTTTTGATCGATGCCATCCTTCGTAACCGAACCTTGCAGGACCTTCTCGATCTCTTCTGCAAACAGATCGACTGTTGTTGCCGCTGTTTGGATCTAGCTGGCAACATAATTGCGGAGTCCTCTTCTTTGAGCGAAGGGGGGGATAAATACCATCTGGACGAATCTATCGATCGTTTCTTCAAAAATTTCTCAAAGAATGATAAGTCGCCTTATCAGGACGGCAACATCGTTTTCTTCCCCTGCATCGCACAGGAGCAGGTACTGGCGGTCTTTTGCATCGTCTCGCCAGCATCCCAGACCGAGTTCGTTTTCTTGCTCGCACAACCGATCGTCAGCGGAATCAGCATCAAACTTCTCGAACGAAACCTAAAGGCGCAGGCCGAGAGCGAGTTGACATCCTCGATTCTGGATGACATCCTTTTTTCACAGAAATCGAATGCGACGCTCATCGCGGATCGACTGCAACTCTTGAATTTCACCCCCCGAGAACAACACTTGATCGTATTGCTCTCTCGAGTCAACTTCGAACATTACAAGCAGGACTATTTATATACGATCAACAACTTGCAAAGGATATTCGCCACCATATTCCAATCCGCCGTCGTCTTTAAACGCGGAAGCGAATATGTCGCTCTCGTTTCTTACGACACGAAAAACATCAACTTGGATCTGAAACGTTTCTTGGCTTTCTGCAACGATGAAATTTCACGCACGGCAAGCGGGCAGTTCAATATCGGCTGTAGTATGCCCACCACGGATCTTTCCTCCATGTCGGAATGTTATTTTCAATCCCAAAAAGCCGTTCAATTCGGCCGTATCGTAGATCCTTCCCAACACGTTTATCTGTATGACGATTACTTCGAACTAGGCTTGATCTCCTGTGGGCTCGACAGCAGCGATGCCGATACCTTCTTTCAACGCATCGTCCTGCCCATTCAAGAATACGATCGGCACTCGAAAACAGAGCTGTGGAGCACTCTAGAGGCAGGGTTTCTACACGACAAACTCGAGATCGTCTCCGAAGCGCTGCATATTCACATCAGCACACTCCGCTACCGCCTTCTCAAAATCGAGTCCATCACCGGTTACAACTATTTCAGAATCCGCGACCGCCTTACACTGTACCTCGCCTACTTGCTCTACAAAATATCCAACGACATTGACTGAATCCGATTCAAGGCATTGATCAGGCGCTTGTTCTCCGGGCTCTCCTCTGCGGGTTTGTAGTAAACTGAGCTTCGGTTCAGCCCAAGAAGCGCGCACTGCCGGCGAATCGAGATCTTCGAGTCCACACGGTCGATACGGTCGATCAACGCACGCCTATCGCCCGAAAACTTCCCTAGCAGTCTGTCGGATTCAGTCAATTGTTCACAGAATGAACGAGAGAAGGAGGGAGGATCGTTGAGAACAACGCTCTCCCTGCTCGTCTTTTATGC
>QMCD01000499.1_pt1 | contig 27236 bp, 26 predicted proteins | sample 1821841 | NCBI WGS metagenome assembly QMCD01 (sample SAMN01991225, study PRJNA193472) | Termite gut metagenome, whole genome shotgun sequencing project. | isolation source: worker | host: Macrotermes natalensis | reverse complement strand
AGGTCAAAATGAAGATGGTCATGGTGGTCAACATGGTCACACGACCATGTTCAGAAAAATAAAAGTTGCTTGCGGGTCGAGCGTTCCGCAAGCAACTTTTGGGTCAGGCGTAGACGATTTCATCAAACATCATTTTTTCGGCTATGCGCCGAATCTCCGTCATGTGCGCCGCCCACGCGAGGCTGTCGGCGGCTTTGTCGGGCGCGGGATTGAACATGAGGATGTCCGACATAATCCCGTCAAGCCGCTCCTGCGCCGCCGCTTGGACTTCGCGCAGATGAGGGAACAACCGCTCCGTGAGCAAAAGGCGGCTGTATGTGATTGGCCGATGCTCTTTCAGATACGCCCTCCGCATAGCGCCGTACTTGGTGATTGGCTCGGTGAGTTCGGGCGGCGGGTCGCTGAGGATGATGTCCGGGAAAAGATAATCGCCAACGCGGGAATAGGTTATCTCCATAGGCTTGTCCTTTCTGCGGCGGGTAATGCCGCGATACGCAGTCCGCTGAATGTACCGCAAACAGCCCGGTTGCGTATGTTGTAGTAGCATCTCATTTGAAATGCCCTTTACATCATACATCTTTAAAATTGTGTTCAATGAGTATTTGCAAAGATTTCCGGTTTTCCCTTTCAAGTTTTCACCTACATCATAAGCATCACCCTCACGCCTAATTCTGTCACAATTATACATGCACACACGTGAAGTGTCAACACGCATTTGTGAAGACGCAAGCAAAAAGGGCGGGATAACCCGCCCTAATGCTGAAGAAGAAGATGTATGAAATGAAATTCTTATTATCTGAAATATGGGTCGTCTGTCGGCGCTTCGGGGTTTTCGCCCTCGCTTTGTTCACCTGCATTCTCCGAAAGAACAAGCTCAATTTGCAGATTCTGCTCCTGCGTTGCGGCTCTGTTTACCGTGAGCGTCACTGCTTCGCCAGGCTTTTTGTCGGCGATGTATGACGCCAGAACGCTCGTCGAGGTTACAGGCGTGCCGTCGATGGCGGTAATCACGTCGCCCACTTCAAGTTCCGAAGCCTCCGCTTCGTCCGAGATAATCCTCGTTACATAAACGCCCTCTGAAAGACCGTAGAATCTCGCCGTCATGCTGTCAATATATTCGGGTGAAATGCCGAGCATGGGTCTGTCCTTAACATAGCCGTAATCCATGAGATTCTGTATAATCGGTGCGGCGGTGTCAATCGGAATCGCGAAGCCGAGGCCCTCATAGCCCGTCGCCACGATTTTCGAAGAGTTAATACCTACCACATAGCCATACATATCCACAAGCGCGCCGCCTGAGTTGCCGGGGTTGATTGCCGCGTCTGTCTGAATGCACTCCATCGTGTAGCCTGATTCGTCGCTGGTTACCTCTCTGTTGAGCGCCGAAACGTAGCCCAGCGTTACACTTGAATTGAACTGGATGCCGCCCGGGTTGCCGATAGCCATAACCTCGTCAGCCACCTTAAGGCCGTCTGATGAGCCGAATTCTGCGGGCTTGAGATTTTCCGCTTCAATTTTAAGCACCGCGAGGTCTGTCATCGTATCAGCTCCGATTAGCTCCGCCTCGTGTGTGAGACCGTCGCTCGTGATAACCTTGATCTTCGTCGCACCTGCCACAACATGCGCGTTCGTTACGATAAATCCGTCTTTGGTATAGATTATACCCGAACCCTGTGAGCTCGGCGTTATCGCTGACTCTTCGTCCTCCTCCTGCTCAAAGCCATAGCCGAAGATTGAGCCGAACGAAGACACCGGCACATATGTCTGGATGCACACAACTGACGGGATCAGTTTCTCAGCGACCTCCTGCTGTGTCAGCACGCCGCTGACTTCCGCGACGGGCGTGGCCGTGTTGTTATCCACCACCTGGTTCAACACGATATTTGAGCCGCCGTTTTCATTGGCCTGCAGCTTCAGTGTGCCTGTATTGACAAGCACCGTGAAAGCGCCGATTGTCGCCGTGGCCGTAATGAGGCACGAAAGAACGATTGCGAGTATTCTGCCGCCCCATCCGCCTTTTTTCTTTTCCTTGGGCGGCTTCGGCGCATATTGCGGGGCTGTCCATGTGTATGAAGAGCCGCTCTGGTAATATGCGTTCTGCTCCGCTGCTCGGGGCTGCGCCAGCGGCTGTGCATGTGGTTGTGTCGGCTGGCTGTAATTGTAGCTTTGTGTTGATTCAACCGGCGTCGCCACTGGCGCGCGCTGCTGTGTAACCGGCTCCGCAGGTGTTACCGTTGGTTCTGCCACCGGCGGATTGCTATCCTGATTGTTCTGATAGAAATTGTTGTCCATAATGCTTCTCCTTTGAGATTAAAAAATTCGTGATGTTGTTTCTTTCTTTGATTGTATTATCCGTCATTATTGTGATAAACCTGTGAAAGGAACAGCATTATTCACTGAAGATTTCTTTAACATTCCGTAAACAGCCATAACCTCAATATGCTTTCATTTACCTCGCCGCCGCTTTCACGGCTTCCGCCACCGCCGCCGCTACGCCTCTGTCAAGCGCAGACGGAATAATGTTCCCCTCATTTAACTCGTCGGCGGGGATATATCCGGCGATTGCATATGCCGCTGCCAGCTTCATCTCCTCGGTGATTTCGCTTGCCCGCGCGTCTAAGGCGCCTCTGAAAACGCCGGGGAAGGCCAGCAGGTTATTGATTTGATTCGGGTAATCTGACCTCCCCGTGCCGACTATCCTCGCGCCCGCTTCGAGCGCAGCTTCGGGGAAAATCTCCGGCGTGGGGTTCGCGCACGCGAAGACGATTGCGTCCTTCGACATCATGCTGACCATCTCCGGCTTCAGGCAATCCGGCGCGGAAAAGCCGAGGAAAATATCAGCGTCCGCAATTACATCGGCCAAGCTTCCTTCCAGCCTCTCGCCGTTCGTCATCTCCGCCATTTCCTGCTGCGCGAAAGAAAGGTTTTGCATACCTTTATATATGGCTCCCAGTTTGTCGCACATAATAACATCTCTGAGTCCCGCCTTTATGAGCAGCTTCGTCACGGCGATTCCCGCCGCGCCCGCACCGTTCACGACCGCTTTTACCTCTGAAATATTCTTTTTCACTATTTTCAGCGCGTTTACAAGCCCCGCCAATACGACAATCGCCGTGCCGTGCTGGTCGTCATGAAAGACCGGTATATTCAGCCTTTCCTTGAGCTTTCTCTCAATTTCAAAGCACCTCGGCGCGGAAATATCCTCTAGGTTTATCCCGCCGAACGAGCCTGCCATCAGCTCAACCGTTCTCACGATTTCATCTGTATTCTTGCTTCCAATGCAAAGCGGAAACGCGTCCACATCGGCAAACTTCTTGAACAGCACTGCCTTGCCCTCCATCACGGGCATGGCGGCCAGAGGGCCGATGTCGCCGAGGCCGAGCACTGCCGTGCCGTCTGTTATTATCGCCACAAGGTTTCCCCTGCGCGTGTATTCATATGCTTTCTCCGCGTCCTTCGCTATCTCGAGGCACGGCGCGGCCACACCGGGGGTGTAGGCGACGGATAAATCCTCGCGGGATTCAATCTCACACGGCGAGGCTATCCTTATTTTACCCTGCCATTCCCTGTGCGCTTTCAGCGCTTCTTTACTGTAATTCATGTTATCCTCCATATGTAAATTCTGATTCAGTATAGCAGAGTGGTTTTTTCATTTCAAGTTGCCGTTTGCGCAGGTTTGTGTATAATAAGATTATTCATTGCACAACGGGGGATAAATATGTATAAGGCCTGCATTTTTGATATGGACGGCACTCTGCTCAACACACTTGATTCAATCGCTTATTTCGGCAACATGGGGCTTGCTGAAGCCGGCTTGACGCCTCTGCCGGTCGAGCGGTATAAAGGCCTCATCGGAAACGGCGTGAAGGCGCTTCTTTCCGGCATGGTGAAAGCTGCCGGAGGAGAAGCAGACAGCTCCTCAATGAGCGTTATCTCAAAAGCCTACAACACTGCGTATGAAAATGACCCGCTTTTTCTTATCACCGCCTATGACGGGATCGAGGCTCTGCTTCAAAAACTCAAACGAGACGGCGTGAAGCTTGCCGTGCTTTCCAACAAGCCGGATAACGTCACGACCGTTATCGCGGCGCAAAGCTTCCCCGGTGTGTTTGATATCGTCTGCGGGCAACGCGACGGAGTACCCAGAAAGCCGGACCCCACCGCGCTTAATTCTATGATTTCACAGCTTGGCGTAAATAAAGAAGATGTTTTGTATATCGGCGACAGCGGCGTGGACATGCAAACCGCCGCAGCCACCGGTGTGAAGCCCTGCGGCGTACTGTGGGGCTTCCGCTCGGAGGAAGAGCTCAGAGAGAACGGGGCGGTTTTCCTTGCCAAAAATTCAGATGAGCTTGAGAAAATAATCTACGCATAAAAAGGAGCGCCGATGCGCTCTCTTTTTCCGCTATCTCTATATCTCCTTCTCGATTCTTTCCAGTATTTCCTTGCCCAGAACAGTATTATGACCTGAAACAATCGCTTTAATGCCCAGTTTTTTATATGCCTTAATCGTCTCAAGATATGTCGAGGCATCGGTATCCAGATGCGGCAGAATTTTCTCCATTGTGTCGCCGATATTATCTCCCGCGTTGAGCACGCCGTCTTGTTCGTCGAAAACGCTTATCGAGTCAACAGAGTGACCCGGCGAATAAAAGATTCTGATTTTATCATCGGGAAAATATATCTCATCTTCGAAAACTATATCCGGCAGGCAAAGCTCTGCCTCTCCCGCTATATACTGCGCGTTTTCGTCTATCATCTCCTGCCAATGCACCTCGGCAAGCTCTCTGCACGATTTGTGGGAAATAATCATGCCGTCTTTGAAGCAGAAGTTGCCCCATATATGGTCCCAGTGATAGTGCGTGTTTATCACCACAACCGGCTTTTCACCGTGCGCAAGAAGCTCATTCACCGGCTTCATGCTCTCTGAGCCGATGCCGGTGTCAATGACATAGCTGCGGTTTTCGCCCTCTATCACATGAAGGTTCAAATCCCAGTCGGGCAGTCGATAGGTAAAAACCGTGCTTCTTGCGCCTATTTTCTCCGTTTTAATCAAATTCAGATTTTTCATATTCTCACTGTGCCTCTATCGGCAAATCCGTCAAATAGCGCCGCACCATATCAAGTGCCTGTGAAGCCGCGCAGTGCCTGTGCCATTCACGGGATTTCGTTCTGCCAATCGGGCTTCGCTTCGTCACCCATGTATTCTTCCCGTCTGACAGCGCGATATACACGAGGCCCACGGGCTTTTCCTCCGTGCCGCCCCCCGGGCCGGCTATTCCGGTTATCCCGACGCCTAAGTCGGCGCCCGCTTTTTTGACTATTCCCTCCGCCATGGCTCTCGCCACCTCTTCGCTGACAGCGCCCTTTTCCGCGAGCACATCATGCGGCACGCCGAGCAGCAGCTCCTTGATTCTGTTTGCGTATGTCACCGCGCCCATCTCAAAGACCTCTGATGAGCCGGAAATATCCGTTATCCTTTTAGCGAGAAGCCCGCCTGTGCAGGATTCAGCCGTCGCGATTCTCTTGCCGCTCTCGCGCAGCAAATTCACAACCGTTTCTTCCAAGCTGTTCACGTCAACAGAATAAATGCTGTCTCCGATGCGCTTTTTTATCTCCTCGATTATCGGCGCGCAGAGCGCGTCAGCCTCCGCTTTCGTCGCGGCCTTTGCCGTCACTCGCAGAAAGCATTCGCCCTCGTTTGCATAAGGCGCGACGGTCGGGTTCGCACCCTCCATGAGGTCTGACGTGAGCTGCGCCGTCATCGCCTCGCCGATGCCGAAGATATGCACGCTGTGTGAGACAATTATAGCTTGCTCTCCGCTTTTGAGGTACGGCACGACGGATTCCGTCATCATCGGCTCCAGCTCGGAGGGCGGCCCGGGCAGCATGATAATCGTCGCGCCGTTCGCTGTTTGAAACGCGCAGCCGGGCGCCGTGCCGTTATTGTTCGTGAAAACGGTTGCCCCCTCGGGCAGCATGGCCTGCTTTTTCTGATTTTCACTGACGTTCTGTCGGTTGAAATACGTCACGATTCTATCAAGGCTTTCCTCATGCAGCACGAGCTTCTTGCCTGCCACGCGCGCGGCCGTCTCCTTTGTGAGGTCGTCGTCCGTCGGACCCAGCCCGCCTGTCATGATTAGCAAGTCGCTGCGCTGTGTCGCCATGCCGATAGCTTTTTCCAGCCTATCCGGATTATCCCCGACTACCGATGTATAGAGCAAATTTATCCCGAGCGCGGAAAGCTCCCGCGCGATTATCGCGGCGTCCACATTCACTATCTGCCCTAAAAGCAGCTCTGTTCCTACTGAAATAATCTCTGCGTTCATTATTTTATCTCCGTGTACTTCATTTTTTCTATGGCTTCATCGAGCATTTTGTCGCCGTCAATCAGCTTCTCGGCGGCTTCAAGCTTGGCTATCTTCGGGCGCGTGGCGGGGTGCTTGGGCGTAAAAATCGTACAGCAATCCTCATACGGCTCAATTGAGATGTTATATGTCTCAATCTCCCGCGCGATTTTTATTATCTCAGATTTATCCATACCGATAAGCGGCCTGAAAACCGGCATATCCACAACTGCGTCTGTACATGCGATGGCCTGCATGGTTTGGCTGGCCACCTGCCCTAGGCTTTCGCCCGTAATCAACGCCGCGCACTTTTGCGAAGCCGCAATCTTCTCTGCCGCTTTGAGCATATATCTCCTCAACAGCACCGTGCCGAGGTCTTCCGGGCATTTATCGCGGATCTCCACCTGCAAATCAGTCAACTCAACGGTTATCATCGTCATTCTGCCGGCGTATTCGCCGACCTTCTTCAGCAGATTTTCCACCTTTTGATGGGCAAGCTCGCTTGTGTACGGCGGGCTGGCGAAGTGAATCGCAGTCAGCTCCACACCGCGCTTTGCCATCATCCACGCCGCGACGGGACTGTCCAAGCCTCCGCTGATGAGAATCGCCGCCTTGCCGCCTGTTCCGACAGGGATTCCGCCCGCCGCCAGCTTCGTGTTCGTGTGGATATACGCCGCATTCTCTCGCACCTCCACGCGCACGGTGAAATCGGGTTGATGTACGTCTACGGAAAGATGCGGGTTCTTCTCCAGAATATATCCGCCCACGAGATTTGAAACCTCTGGCGAGGTCAATGGGAACTTCTTATCACTGCGCTTCGTCTCCACCTTGAAGGTCTTTGCTTTGCGCAGCTCCTCCGCCAGATATTCGGCCGCCTTGCGCTGAATGTCCCCAATCTCCTTTTCACACGCGGCGGCTCTTGCATATCCCACAACGCCGAACACCTTTTTCACGGCATCCGCCGCGGCGTCTAAATCCGCTTCCGGGTTTTTCGGTATGACGTAAACCGTCGATTGAATTGAATAAACCTCAAACTCACCGAATTTATTCAGCCTGCGGCGCACATTGCGCATGAGAATGTCCTCAAAGTTTCGCCTGTTGAGACCCTTGAGGACAACTTCGCCCAGCTTCAAAAGTATTACTTCTTCCATATTCTCCCCCGTCAAAACCGCGCCAGCGTTTCTATTCCGGCTTTCACCCCGTCAACAAGCGCGTCTATATCTTCAACATTATTGAACCTCGAGAAGCTTGCGCGAATCGCAGACTCAACCCGCTCCTTCGGCAAGCCCATAGCTTTAAGCACATGGCTCGGCTTGGCTCTTCCGCATGCCGAGCCGCTTGAAACATACACCTCTCTCTGCGAGAGGAAGTGCAGCATTGTTTCGGCTTTAATCCTGTCAACCGAGAAATTCAGGATATACGGCGAGGCGTCTTGCGGCGAATTGATTTCAACTCCCGGGATTTCTCTCAGCTTTTCGCGCAGATATAAGTTCAGGCTTTCCGCGTGAGCCGTGCTCTCCTTCACGCTGCCCGCACGCTTCACCGCCTCGGAAAATGCCGCGATGAGCGGCAGAGCCTCCGTGCCGGGGCGGTAACCGCGCTCCTGCCCGCCGCCGTAAAGCATCGGCCTTATCCGTGCCTTTTCATTTACATACAGCGCCCCCACGCCCTTCGGCGCATGCACCTTGTGCCCGCTGACGGTGAGCAAATCCGCGCCGAGCTTACGCGGTGTGAAATCCGTTTTGCAAAAGGCCTGCACCGCGTCAGTATGCAGGAGCGCGGGGCTCTGCTTTCGCCGGATAATCGCCGCAATCTCTTTTACGGGCAAAACCGCGCCCGCCTCGTTATTCATCAGCATGGCGCTGACGAGAACCGTGCTCTCGTCTATGCTTTCTTCAAAGCTCTCCGCCGGAATATTCCCGTCACGGTCAGGCTTGACATAAACGACATCGAATCCCGCCTTTTCAAGCTCCTTCATGGCCTCCAGCACAGAGGGGTGTTCAATTGCCGTAGTAACGATTTTATTCCCCTGCCGCTTCTTCGCTTCCGCAGCGCCGAATATCGCGAGGTTATTCGCCTCCGTGCCGCCCGAGGTGAAGTACACTTCTGCGCTTTTGCAAAGAAGCTTTTCCGCCGCTGCCTCACGCGCCTCGTCAAGAACAAGCTTTGCCCTGAAGCCCATCGAGTGAAGCGACGAAGGGTTGCCGTATTCCTGCGTCATCACATATAGCGCGCGCTCGGCTGATTCCTTCAGCGTTTTCGTCGTCGCAGAGTTATCAAGATAATGCTCCATTTACTGTGTTTTCCTGTATCCGGCGGCAAAATCCACTTGATTTATCAGATCACTGCCGCTTGCAAAACGACAAAGATTCTCCGCCATAATCTCAACTATTCTATCATGTGTGTGCTTCAGATAGAAAAAGCCCGCGATATGCGGCGTTATCACCGCTGTCGGGATTTTCCACAGGCGGTGCTCCTGCGGCAGCGGCTCCGGCTCCGTCACATCCAGCCCCGCGCCCATAAGCTTGCCGCTTTCAAGCGCGTCTGCAAGCGCTTCAAGGTCAATCGCATTGCCTCTGCCTACGTTGAGAATCACCGCGCCGTCTTTCATTTTCTCGATGCGCTCCCGCGAAATGATATTCTCCGTTTGCGGCGTGCCGGGCAGGCTCATCGCAATCACGTCTGCCCGCGGGAGGAAATTATCAAGCTCGTCCTGTGTGATGATTTCATCTACATAATCTGGTTTTTCGCGATTCATGCGGCGCATTCCGATGACCGTCGCGCCCAGCACCTTCACTCTCCTGGCATATTCACCGCCGATGTCTCCCATGCCCAGCACGAGAACGTTCGCGCCGCTGATTGACTTGACGCTGCCCCTGCTCTCCCATTTGCGGGCGCTCTGATTATCCCTGTAAAGCTCCAGCTTCTTGATTATCTCAAGGTGCATGCCGAGCATATGCTCCGCAATCGCAAGCCCATAAGCGCCCGAGGCATTCGTCAGCGCGGTGGATTCCGCCAGAACCCCGTTCTTTATAAAAGGCTCGACCCCCGCACTGTTCGTTTGAAGCCACAGGAGCTTACCAGAGGCCTTGATGAAATCCGGCTTCGGGTTGCCGAGAATTATATTCGCCCATGCAACGTCATCCTCCGTTAAAACGGGCTTGAAGAGGGCGTCGTCAATGAATCTGTAATCGAAATTCGGCGCGGAGGATATGAGCTTCTGCCTCATTTCGGCATCCGTCGGAATAAGAACCAACACATTTTGCATTTTTAAGTTTCTCCCTTTATAATTTGTCTATTTCCGCAAGCCATATTGCGGCACTCGCGTCACTTGGAATATTATACCCCCCGCGCGGCGAGAGCGAAACCGAGCAGACCATCACGCCGTCAGGCATGCATGTGCGCTTGAACTGCTGTGTGAAGAAGCGCGAATAAAAAACCTTCAGCCACTTCTTAATCGCCGTGCTGTCATAATCGCCCTCGAACGTACGCTCTGCCATTCGGAAGATTTTCCCGGGCGAAAACCCGAAGCTCAGCATATGATACAGGAAGAAATCGTGCAGCTCATAAGGCCCGACTATATCCTCGGTGCGCTGCGATATTTCGCCGTCCTTGGGCGGCAGCAGCTCGGGGCTGACGGGCGTATCAAGTATGTCGAGCAAAGCCTCTTTCAGCTTGCCCTCGCTTTTTTCTGCCGTGTGCTTCACGAGATAGCGTACAAGCGTTTTCGGCACGCAGGAATTCACCGCATACATCGACATATGATCGCCGTTATATGTCGCCCAGCCGAGCGCGAGCTCGGAAAGGTCACCCGTGCCGACGACAAGCCCGCCAAGCCTGTTTGATAAATCCATCAGCACCTGCGTGCGCTCGCGCGCCTGCGCGTTCTCAAAGGTCACATCAAAATTGCTCACGTCTTGTCCTATATCCTCAAAGTGCTGAAGCACGGCCCTTTCAATCGGAATCTCCATATACTCCGCGCCGATTCCTCCCGCCAAGGCTACCGCATTGCTCCGCCCTCTTTCAGAGGTGCCGAAGCACGGCATTGAAACAGCAATTATTCCGGCCTTATCGAGTCCCATCATATCAAATGCTCTGCCTGTGACAATCAATGCGAGTGCGGAATCCAGCCCTCCTGAAAGCCCCAGAAGCGCCTGCCTGCTGTTTATGTGGCGAAGCCTCGCGGCCAAACCGGCCGACTGCAAATCAAGGATTGTCTCCGAATCTTCTCTTGATGCTTTCCCGCCATTCGGTACAAACGGTAGTTTTGAGTATTTCCTCTTAGGCATGAAGGCCTTGATTGTTTCTTCCTTGAAGCTGAAGCTGATGGGTAATACGTCCTCATCGCATGTGGCTTCCCGGGTGCTGCTTAGCATGCGCTCATGAATGAGGCGTTCTAAATCTATCTCTGCTATGGTTAAGCCCGTGGTTAAAAGTTTGCTTTCGGCCAGTATGTCGCCGTTTTCAGCGATGAGATTATGCCCCGCGAAAACCATATCCGTAGTGGATTCTCCCTCTCCGGCGTTCGAATAAACATACGCACCCGAAATCCGCCCGCTGTGCGCCTTAATATATGTGCGCCGATATTCCGCCTTGCCGGCGGTTTCGTTACTGCACGCCGCGTTAAGAAGCACAGTCGCACCATTTTCCGCAAGCCTCGCGCTCGGAGGTTCAGAAACCCATAAATCCTCGCAGATTTCCACGCCTATCTTGAGGTCTTCAACGCTATCGCATGTATAGAGAAGCCCGCTTCCAATCACCGTGCTTTGCCCGCAGTATTCTATCTCCGCAAGCCGCATGGCGGGCGTGAAGCACCGCCTCTCATCAAAGCCCGCATGGCTTGGGATATTCGTCTTGGCAGATAAGCCCAGAAGTTCGCCGCGCAGAAATACCGCCGCGCAGTTATACAGCTTGCCGTTATATGCCACAGGCAAGCCGACAGAACAGAGTATATCTCTGTCCATCGTGTTTTGCATCAGCGTTTTGAGCGCCGCTTCCGCCGAGGCGACGAGCGGTTTGCTAAGGAATAAATCCCCGCAGGTATAGGCCGTGACACAAAGCTCCGGAAAGGAAATCACGGCGCAGCCCGCCTCGGCGGCCTCGCATATCAGGCGCTCAATTTCAACAGTATTGTGTGTCGAATCCGCTACCCTTATCTTTGGCGTGGCGGTGGCGATTCTCAGGAAACCGTCTTTCATGTGAAACTCCTTTTCGTTCTTCTCGGCTTAATTCAAATCCCCTGCACTTGGCAGGGGACTCATTTTACTCTGTTTCTCCTCCGGGATTACTCTGGTCATCCGGCCACTCCACAGGCGTTGGCTCGGGTGTGGGGGTCGGGGTTGGCGTCGGTGTCTCCGGCGGTGGCGTGTCAGTCACGCCGGGGGTCGGGTCTATGCCCGGGTCCGGCGAGGGCGATTCCGGCGGAGGACTTACGGAAGGCGAAGGTGAGGGTGAACCGTCTATAGTGCCGCCTTCTTTGCTTGTATCTATCTTTGTTGTATCGGTGCCCGGGCCTATCGCGTAAATCACACCCGACGGCGGATAAAATGAATTCGGCATGTTTTCCTGCTTAACCTGCTCGCCGTTCTTATAGAATGTTCTGAGTGTGATGGATTCCACACCGGTGTTGCCCGATGTGCGCCTCACATATTCTCCCTGCTTGAGAGCTTGGTCATTCACGAAGCTGACAGTGTTCAGCGCGCCGATTGTATTCACTCTCTCGGAATAAATCTCGATTGAATCCCATTCCTCCGGCTGAACGCCGTAAATGTTAGTGTAGAGTGTGACGCCTTCCATCCAGCACATGAGATAGATGGGGTTTTCGAGGTTGTTTCTGAATTTGAAATCTATGTTACCGTAATCTACCGTAGCATCGCGGCCCGTCGGAACATACGAAGACTCGCGGCTGTGGCACTCTCTTTCAACTATTTCAAGACCCGCCAGCATGACCGCGTTATAAAGCGTGGACGAACCCTGGCATATGCCGCCGCCGATTACATCGACGAGTATTCCGTTGATGATTCCTCCTGCGGGAAGATACCCCGCCGCGGTGGAGGTGCTGTCGCCTATGGCGTCATTATACGAGAAAACCTGACCCGGCTGCATAATCGTGCCGTTTATATGCGAAAGCGCAAGCGCCATATTGCTGTTTCCGTTCCATGTGTTCGTTGATTCTGAAGAATATGTTGCGAGGCGAACGAATTTGCTTTCAAGCTCAGCCATCGCCATCTTGGGTGTGATTTCCATGAAAGCCGCCTGCAAATTGCCGCCCATCTTCTGTGAAAGCATCTGCCTGACGTTTTTCAGCGTGCTGTCGATGTCTGCACGGCTGCCCTTTTCGCCGTCCTTGAAGATGAATTTATCGTTCTCGGCGTCATAGCTGTCAACCGTGGCGTTCTTCCCGGCGATATAGCTCGTCTTCGCCGCCGCGATTATCTTTTCCTTGCCTGCCGGCGCTAAATCCAGGACGTATGAAATGTCTTGTGCGCCGGAAACACCCCCGCTCAGCATGGTGGGAACCTGCCTCTCAAGAATATCATTGCTCGAGAAATCATCTCCTTTTAGCACGACGGTGTCTGTGTTAAACTTTATGTTTATCTCTAAATTGTTCTTCACCTTGTCAAGATAAGCATGCCCCACGACAATGGCCTCGTCGGCAGACATGCCGGAAATATTCTCGCCCGAGAGAGTGGTGCCCTCCGGGAAGACGGTATTGTCGCTTTTAAGCATTGACGAGAGGCTGTTTGAGTTCTCGTCCATGCACGCAAAAAGAACGCCTGCGACCGCCAGAATGACAATGATGGCCAGCACCACACGAAAAATCGTTGAGACTCTGAATCCTCTTTCCATAAATATCACCTTCAATATTATTAAAGCAACAGCTTTTTTACATTTTGCTCTACTTAATTATACATATTATATGGCAAAAAGTAAAGAAAATCTCTGCATAACTTCCGTCTTTTTACACAGCAGCGATTTTTTAAGACAATATTATTTCACTCATGTGCATGCCGATTCAATTACATGGGGCTGGATTTTTCTTTTATCCCGTGGTAAAATATGAGTGCAAATTCACACAAAATTCATATAGGCGTGATAGTCTCTAACAAAACTTTATGAGTTTAGTAATTGCCGTGTAAGATGTTTTTAAGCTTTTCAGTCTATAATTTGAGCTATTATTCAGCTTTAGGTACTTATTGGGGGTTATTTCCACATGAAATTGCTAATTTTTTCCGCCGCTACCGGCGGGGGGCATGATCAGGCGGCAAGAGCCATAGGGGAATATTTCGGCGAGAACGGCTATGAGGTTCAGATTTTAGACGGTCTCAAAGAGGCTAATAAGCTTGTGGGTTCTGTCATCGTTAACAGCTATCGCTTCATGGCGAGGCACACGCCTGCGGTTTTCGGCGGGCTTTACAAATGGAGCGGCGACGACACAGGCATTTCGCGGCTTCTTAAAAGTCTGAACTCCTCCATGGGCCGGCAGCTTCTCTCTGTGATAAACGTCGAGCAGCCGGATTTAATCATCACCACACATCCGTTCATCACCGACATGATTTCCTCCATAAAAAAAAGAGGGCTGATTTCAGCCCCGATTATATGTGTCATGACCGATTACGGGCCTCACGCGGCGTGGCTTGCGAGCCACGTGGATGCGTTCATCACGGCCACGGAGGATATGACGGCGCCGATTGTCGAGCTGGGTGTGCCGGAGAATAAAATCCACCCTTACGGCATACCCGTGCGCAAAAGCTTCTTTATGGATTTTGACCGCGCCGAGATATACAAAGAGCTCGGCTTCTCCGAAGAAAAGCCCACTGTGCTTCTGATGGCCGGCAGCTTCGGTGTCAAAGCCGCCATAGATTTTTGCGAGGCGCTGATAAAATCGGCCGATAATATGCAGCTCATCGTCATAACCGGCAATAATGAAAGCCTGCGGGAGTCTTTTCAAAGGCTGCTGAGCGGCTGCAGCATCACGTATAAGCTTCTGGGCTTCACGACCGAGGTGCATAAATATATGCAGGCTGCGGATTTGCTCATCACCAAGCCGGGCGGGCTGACAGTCTCCGAAGCCTTGGCGAGTAACCTCCCTCTGGCCGTTTTTGACGCAATTCCCGGGCAGGAGGAAGACAACGCCGATTTTCTCGCGCGCCATTGCATGGGCGTGAAGCTCGGCAAGGAATCCTGCAATGCCAAGATAGTCGCAGAGCTTGCCAATGACGCCGAAAGGCTTGCGCAGATGAAGGCCGCCTGCGCCGCCTTTGACAGCAACGGCACTTTGCCGAAAATGAAGGCCTTGGCCGATGAAATAATCTCGCGCGGTGAAAGCATATGAGTTTTACAAAAGCTGATTACAAGAAAATCCTGGATGAATTCGAGCTGCTCGCCGATGCAGACTATATGCGCTTTCAGGAGAGAATAATCCCCGGCGCGGATTTGCGCTATGGCGTGAGAATGCCGGAAATCAAGCGAATCGGCAAGCAGATTGCAAAAAATGACGCCGAGGGCTTTCTCTCGCTCGTCGAGCAAGGCTCTTTTGAGGAAAGCGCCCTCACGGCGTATGTTCTCGCAATTATGAAAACCGACGTCGAACGACGCCTGCAATATATCAAGGATTTTATCCCGCACATCAATAATTGGTCTGTGTGCGACACGCTTTGCATGTCTTACAAGCCCAAAAAAGCTGACCGAGACGCTGTTTGGGCTTTTATGCTGCCATATTTCACGAGTGACGCCGAATTTTCAATACGCTTCGCACTGGTTTTGTTCCTCGCAAGCTTCATTGACGAAGAACATATCTCAATCGGGCTTTCACTGCTGGAGGAGGTTAATCACGAGGCATATTATGTAAAAATGGCGGTGGCGTGGGCGGTGTCAATATGCTTCATCAAGTTCCGCAATGAAACCCTTGCGCTTATCCAAAAGCAAGCACTCGATAAATTCACACAGAACAAGGCGATTCAGAAGATTCGTGAATCTTACCGCGTCTCGCAGGAAGACAAGGATATGCTTCTGAAGTATAAGCTTAATTAGGAAGAACCGGCAAACTCTGCCGGTTCTTTTATTTCCCGATATATGCAATTCCGTCTACCGCCAGCTTTGCATGCCCGTGTCACCCCAACCGTGAATTTTTTAATCCTGTCAGCCATAATTACCCTCCTTGGAATTCAGTCATATTCGGCCAATACCTCATCGGCATATGGTTTCGCCTATTTTGATGGTTTCTTCTCGATTCATTCTCTACCGTCTTATAGAGCAGCCGCCAAAGCTGTCTGTATTTCTCCTCATCTTCATCCGCCTCGGGGAACGTGATTTCCGTGTTCTCCATAAACGTGGTTTCACCGTCACTTTTGTGCATGAAGGCGCTTTTTCGGTTTTTGTCATATATGATGAAGTTCTCTGACGGTAATCTGTCACAAAACCGGCTCGCAATGCGCGGAATTACGTTATTCTTCGGCGTTATCACGGCCGCCAGAAAATCTCCGTACTGCGAGAAGCGCAGGAACTCAAGCGAAAGATGTGCCTCGTTTCCGTAGAATCTGATGATTCTATACATATTGTATACATCCTCATCCGCCATTTGATTCGTCACCTTTGAGCCGATTTTATACCCCTTCTCCATGAATCGCAGGATTTTCAGCTCCTTATTCTCCTCGCATGAAAGAAACGCACATTGAATCCAGTCTTTGGCCTCATGTGAAATCTTCCTCGGAATAGAGGCGTTCACGCGGTCAGCATATTCCGCGACGGTTTCTATATATTTCACGGGAAAAATTGTCTCCTGTGCCGCGTCTTCGGGCTCTATCGCCTCGGGCTCTTTCTTTTCGCGAAAAGCCTCAAAGACGCAGCACAAAAAGCCGTCAAAGGTGCCGTCATAACGGTAAACTATATTTGCCCTGTCAAACATTTTGCGTTATCCTCCCTTGTGGGCGCGAACAAAGAAATCTGCTCCGGCGCGGCCAGCTCGCGCTCGGAAAAGCCTCGTTCGCTGATTGCCCCCGCAATCACGGCGGGATTATCGGTTCTTAAAATCGAGGCGGATTTTCCGTTACACGTGATGAAGAATCTGGCCCTTTTCAGCACCACGCCCAGCTTCTTCAGCGCCTCCACGTCGAGAACGGCATACTTGCGCGCCTGCGCTATCCGCTGTGCGCTTTTCACCCCGATGCCCGGCACGCGCAGAAGCATATTATACGGTGCGCGGTTGACCTCAACAGGGAACTGCTCCATGTGGTTTATCGCCCAGTTGCACTTCGGGTCAAGTAGCGGGTTGAAGTCTGGGTGCTCATCGTCCAGTATCTCTGCAGCTTTGAATTGGTAAAACCGCAAGAGCCAGTCCGCCTGATACAGCCTGTGCTCGCGCAGAAGCGGCGGCGGTGTATTGAGGGCGGGGAGCTTTCTGTCTGTCACCACGGGGATATACGCAGAGAAAAACACCCGCTTCAAGCTATACTTATTGTATAATCCTTCGGTCAGGCGCAGAATCTGGACGTCGGATTCCGGAGAAGCTCCGATTATCATCTGCGTTGACTGCCCCGCGGGCACGAACTTCGGCGCCGATTTATACTTCACCAAATCTGTGCTGTTTTCCTTTATACCGCTGCTTATCTGCTTCATCGGCTTCAAAATGCTTTCCTTGCTTTTTTGCGGGGCCAGCTCCGTAAGGCTTTTCTGTGACGGCATCTCAATGTTCACGCTCATTCTGTCGGCGTAAAGACCCAGCTTCTCAATGAGCTGCGGGCTTGCGCCGGGAATTGCCTTGCAGTGGATATATCCGTTGAAGTTGTATTCCTCTCTCACTTTTTTGAGGACGGCCAGCATAAGCTCGCAGGTGTGGTCTGGGTTTTTAATAACCGCGGAACTGAGGAACAGCCCCTCAATATAGTTTCGGCGGTAGAAGTTTATCATCAGCCTGCACAGCTCGTCCGGTTCAAATGTGGCGCGCGGAGTGTCGTTTGAGCGGCGGCTGGCGCAGTAGGTGCAATCATAGGCGCAGTCGTTGCTCATCAGCACCTTCAGAAGTGAAATACACCTGCCGTCACCGGCGAAGCTATGGCAGATTCCCGCCGCCACGGCATTGCCAATTTTCCCCTTTTCCCCGGGGCGGTCTACGCCGCTTGAGGTGCAGGCTACATCATATTTCGCCGCGTCTGTGAGAATTTTCAGCTTATCAAATTCATTCATATGCCATATCAAACCTTAGCAAAGCCAAGGTACTCCTCCTTCTCCTTTGTTGCTGCCAGCTCCTCAAAGAGCATTGCGCTTTTCACGCACTTCCTGCCGTATTTCTCCGAGAGGCCGTCTATGGTTTCCTCAAGCTTCTGCTGTCTTTCACGGCTTTTTTCCTCGGGATAGAGCGAGCATTGACCCTCATCGGATTCAATCAGCCCACCCGTCCTCAGCCCCAAGCCCCTTATGAGGCAATCCGGCTTTTCCTTCCTGTACAGCGCCACAGCCGTGGTGTACAGGGTTTTGGAATCGCACGCGGGCGGGTTTATGTGGGTTTGCCTCTGGATATCCTCAAAATCCTTGCTTCTTATGCTTATCTGCACCTCCGTGCATTTCTTACCCTTTTCCCTGAGCCTGTGCGCCACGGTTTCCGCCAAATCTATGAAGCCCGCCTTCACCTCTGCCTCCTCGCTGATGTCCCGCGGCAGGGTCATGCTGTTTCCCACGCTCTTTATCTCCTCCGCCTCGTCAATCTCCGCCACGGGCGAATTATCAAGACCGTTCGCGGCATACCACATGCTCTCGCCGCCTCTTCCGCAAAGCTTTTTAAGCACGCTCATATCCGTCTGCGCTATATCGCCGATTGTGTGAATGCCGTAAGCAGCGAGATTCCTCGCGGTTTTCGGCCCGACGAAAAGCATATCCCCCGCGGGCATTTTCCATATTATTTCCTTGTAATTCTCCTCACCGAACACGGTCACGGCGTCCGGCTTGCGATAATCCGAGCCCAGCTTCGCGAACACCTTGTTAAACGAAACACCGATGGAAACCGTGAGGTTCAACTCGCTTTTCACGCGCTTGCGTATATCCTCCGCTATCATCTCGGCCGTGCCGAACAGCCGCTCGCTGCCCCTTACGTCCAGCCAGCATTCGTCCATGCCGAAGCTTTCCACCTTATCGGTGTATTCATAATAAAGCTCCTTTGCAAGCTTCGAGTACTTCACGTATCTCTCGAAATGAGGCTTTGCAAGCACAAGCCCGGGGCATTTGCGCTCTGCCTGCCAGATTGGCTCGGCCGTCTTCACACCGAAGCTCTTTGCAAGCATGTTTTTGGCAAGCACAATCCCACGGCGGCTCTCTCGGTCGCCCACCACCGCCATCGGGACGTTCCGGTATTCTTCATTGTAAATGCACTCCACGGAGGCATAAAAATTGTTCATATCAATGTGCAGGATATGATTCATCTTAAGCCCCCTTTCAAACATTCGTTCGCCTTTCCTATATTATAGAACAATCGTTCGAAAAGTCAAGATGATTTTCTCAAATCTTAAGAAAATTCAGATGACTTCCAACAAATTAACGAGTATAATCGTTACATATACAGAAGGGATGTGAATTCTTGTGAAAAAGGTTCTGCTAACTGTTATCGCACTGCTTATATTTATATCCGCCGCGGTCGGCTGCACGCCTGAAGCCGTGCGCGAAAGCGTTGCCCCGCCACCCGATGAAATGCCCAGTGATTTCGATTTTTCGCTTAATTTCGGCATTGACGGGAAAAATGTGATTGACACATACGAAGATACCTTCACGAAAGACTTAATCATCGCCGGAACTGAAACCATCCCATTTGAAATTCCCGCCGATAAAATGCGGGAAATATACGCCGAATTCTTGATATACGAAATATATGCGCTGCCTGATAATATCAACGACGCCACCCCTATCTACGGCTCTTACGGAACCCTGACGCCCGCCGCCGTTTACACCCTCCGCTACACCTGCGACGGCGAAACACGAACCATCGTCAGCGATGACGGCGGCCCGTGGGATTCAGACGACGGCTATCCCATAACGCATGAGCGCCTCGTCACCTTCGTCACTTTCGTAAAAGATTACATTTACAGCACGGAGGAATATCAAAGCATGCCCGAGGAAGAAGGCGGGTATGCGTAAAGAGCATCCCTCGGCTTCGCCGGGGGATGCTCTTTACGATGCTCTTTATAATGTAATCAATATCTCTTAAAGCAAATGTTGACATCAACGTCAACATCGCTCTGGAAGCCAGAAATGCTCCCCTTGTTCGTATATTGCCACATATCGAAGTGATAGTAAAAGCTCGGCTTCTGCTGGTATTCCGCATACCACATGTCAATGCCTTTCAGCTCGCCCAAATCAAAGGTATCATACGCATCTGTTTTATTCGTGTAGAACATCGGCGTATAGCCCTTTTCTCTTATTTTATCGCAGAAAACCCGCGTGAAATCCGTGACCTGTTCGCCGGTGATAAGCGCCGTTCGGGGGTTCTCTTCAATGGGCTGATACTCCCAGTCAAACGCGACGGGATAGGTGATGTCATAATCCTTGATTTTCTCCAGAACATACTCGGCTTCTTCAATCGCCTCTGCCTCGGAAACCGCCGAGGAAAAGAAATAAATACCCACCTGAATGCCGTTATTCAAAGCCTCTTGGATATTATACTCAAAGGTATCGTCCGTAAATATGCCGCCCTCGGTATAGCCGCGGTAGCCCACGCGAATCATCGCGAAATCTACGCCGCTTGACTTCACCTGCGCCCAGTCAATGTGCTCCTGATAAAGCGAGACGTCCACGCCTATTGCCACATCAGGGGAATCATAGGTTATCATGTTATTGAGCGAGCTGAACTTCATAGGATCATACTCGTTTATCGGCGCATCAAACTTTGGGATGAGAATTTTTCCTCTGTATAAATCCTCAAAATAGATTTGATTATTGAGAGAGAAATCATTATTTCCTGAAGATTCCACGTCACCGTCACCGCCGCCCCCGCTTTGTGTGGCAATCACAATTATCGAGACCACCGCCACACAAAGGATAAGCGCGGCAATCACAAGCCCCATAATTATGAGCCTTTTTCTGTCTCTCTCCATTTCACGTCTTTCAAAGCTATCCATATTTCCCTCTTAAGGCTTAAAATCATTCGTATTTCTTCATGGCAAGGCTCATTTTCACGTTGCCTGAAATGCCGGAAACCGTGCCGAGCTCGCTGTACTGCCAAATCTTGAAATCATAGTAGAATGCGGGCTTTTCGGCAAACTCGGAATACCATATCTGATTTGACGAGAGCTCATCAAGATTATAGTAATTGTAGGCAAGCTCTTTATCCGTGTAGAACATCGCGGTTCTTCCGGCTTTGCTCACCGTGCTGCAAAATGCCTTCGCGAAGCTCGTAATCTCAGACGGAGTGCAATCCTTGGTGCGCGGCTCTCGTCCGTCACTGGAGGGTGCCACGAACTCCCAGTTGAAGGAGATTGGGTATGTCACCTGATACGGCTGGATTTTTTCAATCACAAACTGTGCTTCCTGCTCGGCCTCCTGAACCGAAACGGCCTGCGAGAAAAAATACACACCGACGTCCAGGCCCGCAGCGGTCGCGCCCTCTATATTCTGCACAAACTTATCATCCTCGGTTCTGTCGCCCTTATTCCGCCCGCGATAGCCCACGCGAATCATCGCGAATTCCACGCCGCTCTGCTTGACCTGCTCCCAGTCTATATCGCCGTTTTTTGATGTGACGTTTATGCCGATGGCAGAATCCTCACCATAACGTATTATGCCCTGATTATTCGTGAAGAGGCCGACATCATACGCATTTACGGGATAGTTGTATTTCGGAATGCTCATCTCGCCGTCGTTCAAGTCATTGATAACAATCTTTCCTTCTTCGCCGCTGCCCACAACCTGCGTGCCGCTGTTATCGGGCGTTTTGGGACCCTGAAGCGTGACATAAATGGCAACGCCCACCACGGCAAGCACAAGCACGGCTATGGCCGCCATAAATAGATTCTTCTTTGTTGCTCTATCCATAATGCCCTCCGAAAATTTATTTTCAAATAAGCTTCATAATGCCGGAAATTTCCATATTTAATTCATTATACACGATGGCTCTGTCAAATGCAATAATATTATGCTTTCAAATATATTAAGAAATGGCTTGTTTAAGCCGTTTCATTGCACCGGTTTTGCTTTCGAAGCCTCCTGTGATATAATTCTTTTATAAACACAAGGAGAACTCGAAAATGACGCAAGCCAAACTGCTTTCAATCGGAAGCGTGAGAGAAATATACCAAAACCGAATGAAAGCGGATTTTCCCGCTTCAGAGCTTCGCCCGCTTAAAAGCATAGAAGCCCTCATCGAAGCCGGCAATTCGTTTATGTTTTCATATGAGGAGAATGGCGAAATTCTCGCCTATGCAATGTTTTCAAAGAGTGATGAATCCAGCTTTGCGCTGCTCGATTACTTAGCAGTTTCAAAGAACATGCGCGGGATGGGAGTTGGCGGGCAGTTCATCGCAGAGTTTGAGGATATGCTCACAGGGAGAGCGATAACCGGGATAATCCTCGAGGTGGAAAGCCCTGACAAGGCCGCCGATGAAGATGATTTGCTCCTGCGAAAGCGACGCGTAGATTTCTATCTCAAAAACGGCTGCAGGGTGAGCCGCGTGCGCTCAAAGCTTTTCGGCGTGGATTATCGCCTGATGTACTCCTCCTTTTCAGGAGAAGCCGTACCTGATGACGCGCTCAAGCTCGCGCTGAATCAGGCATACCGCACGATTCTTTCGCCGTATGTTAAATCCGAAACCGGATTCAGGCTTTTTGCGAGAGTCTTCGCGAGGGTGTGGATTGAAAAATAAAAGGTCTGTCATTTCTGACAGTCCTTTTATTTTGACCGCGAAGTCACTCCGTTTTTTGTAACGAAATGCTTGATTTCTCCGGTGATACGCTTCAGCTCCGTTTTGAAGAAATCGGGGTAAATCGGCTCGTCTGAAAGCTCGTCAATCGGCAGCCAGCGGTGTTCTACCTCGCCGTAGTCTTCCGTGTGCCCGCCTCGCGACTCTTTCAGCTGTGGGTTCGGCTTCATGAGGAAAAACAGTGAAATCTCATGGAAGAACTCTCCGCTCACGTCAAATGTGAAGAAATTTTCATGAACGAAAATGAGCCTGTCAATTTCAAGCCGCACTCCGGTTTCCTCGAAAACCTCCCTCAGTACGCTATCTTCCGCAGTGGCGCCGAACTTCACCCTGCCGCCCACCGTGTAATAAAACGGCATGCCGCTGTTTTTAACCATGAGGATTCTGCCGCCATCAATTATTATCGCGCCGACGCGATAATTGAACCTGCCGCCCTCCATTTTAATGGATATATCCTTCTCAGCCATCTTTTCGCCTCGCCTAAGAATTCAAATCGTTCTTTATTTGCGTCGTGGAAATCTCTGGAGTTCGCTCAAGATAAACCACCTCGCACTGCTCCTTGAGGAAATCGAACTTGCCGCGCCAGTCGTCACCTATTACGAATGTGTCCACGTGATATTCCGCAACGTCCGTTTTCTTCTGCTCCCAGTTCTCTTCGGGTATGACGAGGTCAACATAGCGAATCGCCTCGAGCAGATGCTTGCGCTTTTCATAGTCGAAATAGCATTTTTTCTGCTTCTCCTTCCAGTTAAATTCGTCTGTTGAGAGCGCGACGATTAGATAATCCCCGTGCTGCTTTGCTCTCCTCAGAAGATTTATGTGCCCGTAATGAAGCAAATCAAATGTGCCGTAGGTTATAACTCTTTTCATCCTGCTCTCCTTTATTCCTTTGCTTTTCGCTCGATAATATCGGCTGCGCTTACCGCCGCCTTGCCCGTCTCGTTCATTCGGAATTCTTCATTAAACTCCGCAATTTTCTCAGCCTGCCGCTCTGCGTCAAAAGCATTTATCAGCTCAACCAGCTTATCATTGCCCTCAGCTGCGTCGAAGGGCAGCTTTTTAATATCAAAGTAGAAATTCCTGTCTCCCGCATAGCTTTCCAAATCATTCACGTAGAGGAAGCAGGGCTTCTTTGTCAGCATATAATCAAACATCACCGATGAATAATCTGAAACCATCGCGTCTGAAAGCAGATATAAATCAAGGATATCGGGATAATCCGAGGCGTTTATCACATATTTTGAATCCAGCTTCAGCTCCTTGGCCTTATCGGCGACATTCGGGTGCAGCTTCGCCAAAATCTTCCATTCCCCGCCGAATTTCTCTTCAAGCGCGGCGATGACGCGGTCGTAGGCCATGTCGTAGACCTCCAGCCCCATGCCCTTTCTGAACGTCGGCGCATATAGAAGATACTTCGTCTTCTCGCTCAGAGACAGCGCCTCTCTTGCCTTGGCTTTCATGGATTCGTCGCCGTTCACAAGCACGTCATTGCGCGGAAAGCCGCATTCAATCACATCGCCGGCATACCAAAACCCGCTTCTGTAAATCTCCGTCAGAAAGCTGCTGTTTGAAAGCATTAAGTCGCACATCTGCGAATCCTTCCTCGCGGCCTTGATATAGTCCGGCGGCAGTGAGCTTTCGGCGTCTTTTTCAATCCTTTTAAGCGGAAAGCCGTGCCATGTCTGGATATAGAACTGCCCCTCACCCTTTTGGGTGTATGCCCATTTGCGGCAGTTATCCACCCAGAATTTTGCCTCGCATTGAAGCTTTATCGCCTCCGGCGAATCAATAACTAACGGCACAATTTCCGGCGGCAGGCTCTTTGCCTCCTCTGCGGATTTCACTATCCAATAAAGCTTGAAGCCGCCTCTTTTTCTCAGCTCCTCCGCAATTGCGCGGGGGCTATCTGAGTAGCCTCTGCCGTAATAGCTCTGGAAAACAACCATATGCGGGTCTTTCTTCATGGAAGATAACCTCTTCCACATAAGATTACGCCTGACTTTATCAAAAAAGCTCATCCTTCCTCCTCTCATTCATCATCGTTAATATGTTCATATACTTCATCCTCAAGCTTTGCCTCATCAAGCGCGCCCGGCTTCATCAGATGCCGGTTCTTGACGATTATAATAACCCGGTACATCAAAACGAAGAACTCCGTGCAGCAGGTGAGAATGCAGATTGAGAAAAGCGAGATTGCGCCTGTAAGCGCCAAAACCGCCAAGGCGGCTATATGGATTATCGTGCCGATATTCACGGACATATTCGCGTGCTTCACAAGCCCCATCGGGTTGAGCGTCGGGAAGCCGAACATATAGTTCGGCAGGGAAATAGCAACCACAGGCATAAGCGCGCGCAGAGCCATAACCACATTGCCCGTGCCGTTTTCCTCGCCCAGCCACAGCAAGCAGATTTGCTCGGCAAAGATGAACACCACCGTGCAGCCTACAAGGATAATCGGGAAGGTCAGCACAAGTGCTTTTTTGATTACGGAAAAGTTGCGGCTTTTCATCACGCTGGGATAAACGCTGTCTGTGATGGGGCTGACGATGCCAAGCCGAGCCGCGTCGATAAGCGTGTTCGCCGCGCCGTAAGCTCCTGAAAGGGTCTTCGTCGGATCAACGAACCATTCCAAAACGAACACATTCACCTTGCCGTAAACGGTGGATGCTATCCGTGACACAAAGAACTGCGAGGCGGCTCTTATAGACGCCAGCACCTCCTTAAGCTTAACCTTTGTGAACGTGATATTCAGCTTCGTTTTCATGTGCCAGTAAATCACAAGCACCGCGACGGCGTTTCCGATTATTTCAAACAGCGGGAGCATATAGTAATCCTCCGGCTCCTTGAAAAAGACGAAAATCATCGCGGTTGAGAAGGTTTTGATTATAATCGTGCGAAGCGTAATAGCAGACATCTTCTCGAAGCCCTTGTAGAGATAATCCGGCACCATCGCCATCACGATTGTTGATGCAAGGTAGAGCCAGTAGGTCATTCTTTCGGCGGGCCCCATGTTCATGAAGCCTATATATACACCCATGAATATCACCGAAACGCCGCTGAAGAAAAGCTTTGAAAGCGTGACGGTCGTCACAATCTTCCTGATTTTCTCGGTGTCCTCCCTGTGCTTCGAAACCTCGCCGATGGAGTACATCATGAAGCCGAAATCAATGAAAAGCTGGAAGATTTGCCGTGCCGCCAGCGCCAGCTGGATTATGCCGAAGCCCACGCCGTCCACGATTCTTGAATAATATCCCTGCGCAATAAAGCCCAAAAGAAGCTGCACGACATACAGCAGTGAAAGCATGAACGTGTTCACCGCGATTCTATTGCTCTTCAGTTTTGTGAATTTCTCTCTGAGGCCCATAGTTTATCCTTTTATTTTGAAGATAAGCGAAATGGTGCGATACCTTTTCTTCTCAAGCAGATTGAAAAGGATTTTCTCGTTTTTCGTCAGCATATGCAGATACTTGTTCTCTCTGTAATTGGGGAAAATTGCCTTGATAAAATCCGCGAACTCATCTAAAAGCGCGTGTTTCCTGTCTATTCTTATCACACGCACGCTCGCGACGATATAAACATGATAGAGCGTGAGGAATTCAAGCTCGCCATGGAATTCTTCGAATTTCCCCTTTTCCTTGAAAAAGCCGGTTAAGTCTTCAAACGCTTCGATAATTTCCCTGTTCCTGCCGGCGTTAATATTCTTCGTTATTGAGCCCTCACGGCTCAGGTAATTATACAGCACCTCGGGGATATATACAATCTTCTCGGTGAAAAGCATTAGCTTCAGCGTTGTGCGGATATCCTCATACCACACTCCTGCGGGGAAAGCTATGCCTGATTCCATAAAGAGCATTCTTTTATACGCCTTGTTGCACGCTGCCGGCAGGCTGATGAGCATATCCTTCTTTTCATTGAGCGAAAGAGGCCTGTTCTTCTCAATGCCGTCAATCAAAGAAGCCAGCGCGAAACCCTTTTCATCAACGGAGCGTATGCCGAAAATCACCATGTCCGCGCCGTGCTTTTCTCCTGCCTCAAGCGCTTTTTCTATCGTTTCCTCATCGAGATAATCATCGCTGTCGAGGAAGAAAAGCCAGTCTGCTGCCGCGGCCCTTATTCCGGTATTCCGCGCACCGCCAAGCCCCGCGTTCTCCTGATGAATCACCTTGATTCTATCGTCGCGCATGGAATATCCGTCGCAGATTTCCGGGCTTGCGTCGGTTGAGCCGTCGTCCACGAGAATTATTTCAATGTCGCGCTCTGATTGATTCATCGCAGATTCAATACATTTGCCGAGGTATTTTTCCACATTGTAAACCGGGATAATAACTGCCGCTTTCATGCTGCCTCCTTTATTTTTCCAGCGCGATAACTCCTGTTCTCGCCACCTCTCTGATGCCGAACGGCTTGAGCAGCTCAAACAGCGTATCGCATTTCTCATGCTCGCCCGAGAATCTCACCGTCACGCCCGTTTTTGAGACGTCGGCTATCTCGGCCTTCATCAGCTCTACAATATGATTGATTTCCGAAAGGTTCGCCTTATCATAGCCCACCTTGATCAAGAGCAGCTCGCTGCTTACGAAATTGCTGCCGCTCAAATCCCGCACCTTGATGACGGGGATTATCTTGTTGAGCTGCTTCTCCATCTGCTCAAGTGTGTAGTTATCCCCCTCGCCTACTATCGTAATGCGCGAAATGGTCGGGTCTTCGCTTGTGCCAACCGCAAGGCTGTCAATATTATACCCCCTGCGCGAAAAAAGCGACACCACCTTTGAAAGCACGCCGGGCTGATTTTCAACTAAAACCGAAAGCGTATATTTCATCAAAGCCTCTCCTTAAAATCATCGAAAACTCTATATCGTCGGTGTTTCGGGGTCAACGCTGCAAATGAGGACATATGCGCCCGTATGCTCGAGCATTTCCTTTGCCAAGGCGCGCGCTTCATCATTATTCTTAGCGTATGCCGCCTTTATGCCGTATGCCTCCGATAGCT
>QMCD01000756.1_pt1 | contig 27241 bp, 24 predicted proteins | sample 1821841 | NCBI WGS metagenome assembly QMCD01 (sample SAMN01991225, study PRJNA193472) | Termite gut metagenome, whole genome shotgun sequencing project. | isolation source: worker | host: Macrotermes natalensis | reverse complement strand
ATTCCAAGAAAATTTTTCGAATTATTTTTATCCGCTGCTTTGCTAACGAATTTGCTTATGCTGCCGCCGCATAAATGCTATTCTTAAGGAGCGACTAAATAATAAGCATTGCATCACCGTAAGTACCGAAACGGTATTTCTCCTTCAATGCAACTTTATAAGCATTCATCACCTCTTCGTATCCACCGAATGCGGAAACCATCATTAATAATGTGGAAAGAGGAAGATGGAAGTTCGTAATCATGCGATTTGCCACATTGAAATCATACGGCGGGAAAATAAACTTGTTTGTCCAGCCATTGTAAGGTTTTACGAAACCATCAGTACTTACACTGCTTTCAATGGCACGCATCACGGTCGTGCCTACGGCGCAAATGTTATGTCGTCCGGTACGCCCCTCGTTAATGATTTCAGCATTTTCTTGCGTGATTATCATTTGTTCCGAATCCATTTTATGTTTGGTTAAATCCTCTACATCAATTTCGCGGAAATTTCCCAATCCGGCATGCAGAGTAACATAAGCAAACTCACATCCTTTAATTTCCAATCGTTTCAACAATTCACGACTAAAGTGCATTCCGGCAGTAGGAGCGACTACAGCTCCTTCATTTTTGGCAAAAATAGTCTGGTAACGATGTTCGTCATCCGGCTCAACTTCACGGTTGATAAACTTAGGAAGAGGGGTTTCGCCTAAACTATACAGCGTATTTTTAAATTCGTCATAAGTTCCGTCAAATAGGAAACGTAGCGTCCTGCCTCTCGAAGTAGTGTTGTCGATTACCTCAGCCACCAACGAATCATCCTCTCCGAAATAGAGCTTGTTTCCGATTCTAATTTTACGAGCAGGGTCAACCAATACATCCCAGAACTTCATTTCACGGTTCAACTCACGAAGTAGGAATACTTCGATTTTTGCACCGGTTTTTTCCTTGTTACCATATAAACGCGCAGGAAAAACTTTGGTGTCATTGAAAATAAAGACATCCTTATCGTCAAAATAATCAATCAAGTCCTTGAACAGCTTATGTTCAATTTCACCGGTTTTCCGATTGAGAATCAACAATCTTGCCTCGTCTCTGTTTTTTGCCGGATGAAGAGCTAATTGTTCTTCCGGTAATACGAATTTAAATTTGGATAGCTTCATATTATGGTATGTTTTTTATTTCTAATTGTTTTTGAAAATCCTCAATCGACAAGCAATCGGTCAAGGTGACATCACCTATGCGCGTGCGCTCCAAGGCCGTCAAATGGGCACCGCTGTTGAGCGCAACACCAATGTCCCGCGCCAACGCCCGGATATACGTTCCTTTACTGCAAACCGCTCTGATTTTAATAATTGGCAAGTCACACTCAAGCAACTCAATTTCATCAATAACGAGCAATTTGGGTTTTATTTCCACTTCTTTTCCTTCGCGTGCGTACTCATAAGCACGTTTTCCATTGATTTTTACAGCAGAATAAACCGGTGGAACCTGATGTATTTCGCCTACAAATTGTTTCAATGTTTCTTCTACTAATTCGCGCGAAATATGTTCTGTCGGATAAATTCCGTCAATCTCCGTTTCCAAATCAAAAGAAGGTGTGCTTTTTCCCAAACATAATGTTGCAATGTACTCTTTCGTCTGGTATTGAAAATGTTCTATCTGTTTTGTTGCCCTGCCTGTACAAACAATAAGTACTCCGGTAGCCAACGGGTCGAGCGTGCCGGCGTGTCCTATCTTTATCTTTTTTTCCTTCAATGCGTGCCGTATTATAATACGGATTTTGTTGACCAGATCAAAAGATGTCCAATGCAAGGGTTTGTTAAAATATAGTATTTCGCCTTCGATAAAATTCATTTATTTTCTAATCAAAAAATATTGTTCAAATTCGACTTTCAATTTTGGATTATCTTTGATCATCCAACGTTTGAATATTGTGAAATTTGAAGTTTTACTTAAATGTTCTTTAATCTTATTGCTTTATTTATTGGTTCAAAAATACATTTGAATTTGTTTTCTACATCATCATTAACATCAGTACGATTCAAAATATTTTCATTTTTTACTCTTTTTATTGCAATGTCCATAAGCAAGAAATAAGTTATTCCAAATCAGCATCTATGTGCTACAAAATGTTCGATATTGTTTGTTGTGGACTTAAATTCGCAAATGTAACATTCATACTTAAAATCATCTTTCAATATTTCAACGGTATCAAGTTGATTACAACTTCCGTTAGCCTTGCTTTTTCTATTGCAAAAAACAAGTGCTGATTCGATTTTTCAAAAACATTGTATTTACAAATATGCAGTTCTATTTTGTTAAATTTATACCAACTCTTTCGATATAAATCTCATGCTCGTAAAATAATCCTGCAACAATTTATTCCGTATCTTCAATCGTTTCTTTATCTCCTCCAGCAAACTCGTCTTACCTCTTCCGTTTTTCTCTATAATAAATCAAACGTTAGTGCTCTGTACGCAATAGTATTTCCAAATCACGCACTCTATTGAGTGATTCTTTGACATAAATTTTGTTGTAAATGTTTCCATTGTAATACATTTATACCACCTCTAATTGATACCCGCAAAACATCAAAGCAATAATTACCACACCTGCCACAATCCGGTAATACCCAAACGCTTTAAATCCATATTTTGTCAAAAATCCAATGAAAAACTTAATCGCCAACATAGCAACAATAAATGCCACTATATTACCTATAATCAACAAGTTCATATTATCCATCAACAACTGACGCGAACTATCTTCCATCAACAACTTCAACAACTTGTATCCCGAAGCCGCCGCCATTGTCGGCACAGCTAAGAAAAATGAAAATTCGGCTGCCGTTTTACGGCTGAAACCTTGCGCCATACCTCCTACAATGGTTGCCATTGAACGTGATACGCCCGGAATCATCGCAATACATTGTGCTAAACCGATTTTGAATGCTTTTTCGTAGTTCATTGCCGGCTCCTTATCTTCGGAATAGTTAAACCATTTATCCACAAAAAGCATAAATATCCCACCAATAATCAACATTACGGCAACTCCCCACACATTTTCCAATAACTTGTCGACATGTTCGTTGGCAAGAAATCCGATAACTGCTGCGGGAATAAAGGCTACAAGCAATTTCCAATAGAAATCCCACGACTGCAAAAAACGTTTCCAATACAAAACCAGCACGGAAAGGATCGCACCAAACTGAATGATAACTGTAAATGCTTTTACAAAGTCATCACTTTTTACTCCCAAAAAGCCTTGTGCCAAAATCATGTGACCTGTCGAAGAAACCGGCAAAAATTCCGTCAATCCTTCAACAATGGCTATAATGATTGTTTCAAAAATACTCATTCGTTATCCTTTCTTTCTGATTTTGGAAGCCAAATAATTGCAAAAATCTCAAATAAAAATCCAAACAACACAACTACCGGTGCAATCGTAATACGCCGGTAACTAAAAATTTCGGGGTTGAACGAACCGTTTTCGGGCGTGCCGCTTCCGACCATCAACAAGAAACCGATTACAATAATCACAAACCCGATACCTATTAGCATCAAATTCTTTTTCGGCAAAGCAAAATCTGTTTTGTTACTCATTTTTTTATTATTTACAGATAATATAAATCATCCAAATTATGTTTCAAATATTTATTCACGGCAAAAAAGGTTGATATGGTAGTAATAATGATACCCAACGAAAAAATTGTACCGAAAACCTTGATATATAAAATTTTATCATTCAAATCGACAAACATTTCCAAATAGGCGGAAAACCAGTAGAAAAGTCCCAAAATATAAAGAATGGCGAAAACCGATGCGATAATTCCGATAACAACACCTTGTATAAGGTAAGGTTTCCGGATAAACCGGCGTGTTGCCCCAACTAACTTCATTGTATGAATTAAAAAACGGTTGGAATAGATAAGCAAGCGCATTGTATTGTTTATCAAAATAAAAGAAACTAACAACAATAATCCGGCAATAGCCAAAAGCACAAAAGAAACAATCTTTACGTTTTTATCAATTTCGTGAATAAAAGTTTTCTGGTAATCAACTTGCTTAACCACTTCCATCGCATCTATCGACTTAGCAATAAAAAGGATGCTATCGTTATTGGCATAAGCCGATTTCAGGTTGATTTCAAACGAAGCAGAAAGCGGATTATAGCCTATAAACGCCACCGGGTCTTCGCCCATCTCGTTGGCAAGCTCAACCAACGCCTCTTCTTTGGTTATGTAGCGAATTTTTTTAATACATTGTTTTTTTTCTAACTGTTTTAAAGCATTCTTAATATCATCATCTCCGGCACTCTCCTTGATAATTACCGAGAGGATTATGTTTTCCTTCACATAATTAGACACCTTGCTTCCCACCAAAATAAACATAGAGATGATACCCAACATAAAAAGTACCATCGAAATGCTGATTATGGATGTCAATTTGGAATTAAATACTCTATATGCAATTTTTTTTTTCATCAACGAAAAATAAAAGGGTACTATCTACCCAATTTGTGTGCAAAATAACAAATAATTATTGAAAAAGTAAACTTTATTACGTAATAAATTTTCAAAGACTATTTAAAATTTGAGGTATAAGATTTAATTGGTTAATCAATTAAATCTTAACAAACTATTTCAAATCTTCAATAGAAACATTTGGCGGGAGAAAACATTTCACATCTTTATCGTAACGCAGAATGTCACGAACCACGGTCGAACTGATAAAAGAGTGCTGCGGTTCGGTAAACAATAAAATCGTATCTATTCCCGAAAGTCGGCGATTAGCATCGGCAACCGTCTTTTCATATTCAAAATCGGCAATCGAACGAATACCGCGCAAAATAATTGTTGCGTTTATCTCTTTGGCAAAATCAACAGTCAGACAATCATAGCTTTCTACCCTGATTCGAGGTTCGTCCACAAATGTCTTGTCAATAATTTCTATCCGTTTGTCTAAGGGGAATAACGTCTTTTTTGCATCGTTTACCCCGACTGCAATAACTACCTCATCAACAAAAGAAAGTGCACGCGTAACGACCGAATAATGACCAATGGTAAATGGATCGAAACTCCCTGGAAAAATCGCAATTTTCATACGAAAAACATTTTATTTAAGCCCCAAAGATACAAATTTAATTAAGAATAGTCTTAACGTTTGAAAAAATAATAAAATGCACCCGACAAAATGGCTACAAGCAATAACACAATCCATAAAAATTCTATGCCGGAGTTTGAGTTAGATTGAACATCCTCTGAAACTCGCTTTTGGAAGGTCCGGATTACTGCTTTTGAAGTAAGTGTTGCGCCGGAAATCACGTCAACTTGCTTCGCTAATGCCTCTTTTGCCGACAAGCCATTCCATTGCGAAAGCAAGCCGCTATTTTCGACTTGAATTACATATTCAGCCGTTTCTCTGTTTTCCAACAATAGGACTCCTGCAATATTTCCGTTCAAATCAATGCCGATTAATAGTGGTACCGGACCAAAGAATCCGACAATATTATCGGCAGAAGGCGAACTGAGAATTACTCGTCCTATTTTCTGCCGTTCCCGATTAAATATCGAATGCTCGACACTGTCTATCAACACTGTCGTTTCGGCTTCAGGAAAAATTTGTTTTAGTTGTTCTAACGAAAACAAGGAGTTGACTGAATAACTTTGTTGTATGATCAACACAAAAAACAACATAGTGACCAGTATCTGTTTGTAAAAATCACATTTCATTTTTCTCTTTTTTATTGAACTGCAAAAATAGCAAAAGGTTATCTGAAATAAATCTAAAATACATGTTTTATAATATAAAAATTTATTTTGCCATGATACAAAAAAGTCCGACATTTGTATAATGTATTTAACAGAACAATCTTTTTACCTTAAATAAAAAAACTAATACTAATTGAAAATAAAAAGAAGAAGGAACCCCTAAATCCTTCTTCTTTGTTTTTTAAGGCTCATATTCTTTGTATCATTGAATTAGTATATAACAAAAAAAGGCTACCCAAAAGGTAGCCTTTTTTATTTTTAGGATTAATATTCCCAAAGGTCACTTTCAAAGTTTATCAATTGGGTTTTAACTCTTTCTTGTTCCTTCCTAACATCATCTACTGTTTTATTATATTCCAGTAAATTTACGTTTTTGATGTTTGATTCTTTGAAAATGTAGCTTGCAAAACGTCTTTTCATGAATATATCATCAAAAGATGGGCGCGCCCCGTTATTCCTATCTGTAACCAAAATTTCAGTTTGAGATAAGAACGGTCTCAATGTTTCAAACGGTATCCAAAACAATGGAAACTTTTGAATTCCAAGTTCTGTCTCTTTTACCATGATAGGACAGAAAGCAACTATTCTGACATTAAAAGTAGAAGTTACTTTATCAAAATACCATACTTCCTTTACATAAAACTTGATTACATCGCGGTTTGGTATGTCACTTTCGTCAACTACATAAATTAACTCATTAGTTATCGGATCATTTTGTGTTGTATAAATAATTTCAAACTTTTCCAACAAATCCTTAAACGAAACTAAGTGCTCATCCGTAAATACTTCGCGAGCATCCAAATACTCAAAAACCTTAACTTTTCCTTCTTGAACAAGTCTAAACATCAAAGTAAAAAAACTTTGTCTGTTGTCATTTGCCTCTTCCGGAAAGTACAGAGGGAAATTCATCTTTTCGCGCAAGTCAATAGTTCTGTAAACTACCTTTTGCCAAAAGATATCGTCAGCTCTTGGGTTTAACATCTCAATGGGTTCCAATCCTTCTTTCGGACCACTCGTAGGTAAGTTTGCAGCGACTTCTACCGAAGACACTTCTCCGGTCTCATCAAAGAAGTTATCTTGAGCATAAGCGGAGCCTATTAAGGACATCAACCCACCAACAAACAATAATCTAAAATATTTACTCATAACTTTTAAACTTAAATTCAAAAAACATTAGTTATTTTAGCGCAATATCAAGAGCCGGTAATCTACGTGTTATACCGTCCTGACCTTTCGACATTACATTTGTGATATAAACAGTTTTACCTTTATTCAAGCCCTTAAATACACTCATCTGCTTTGGTGTTATTTCTCCGCCAGAAGGCTGGTTTTCGATGAGTGTATTTCCCATTGAGTCAGTATAGTTCAATTGGAAAGACAATACTTGATATTTAACATCCAAATCAGCGTCATCCAACTCAGCGATTACTCTCGTTGCTGTAATCAAAAGATTCTTAGCAATTGTTCCACCTTTGAATTTTTCAGTATTTCCTTGAGCATTTTTGTGTTCAATCTTTGCCAACGGCGGCGGTAACGGTTTCACACGGAAAGGTCTGCTACCCACATTTGTTTTCTTTCCATCAAATAATGCATATACTGTAACAACACTTTCTACACCAACCTTAGTCGGACGAACATTCCATCCTTTTGCAGTTCTAACTTGTGTAGCGTTAGAAATAGAAATTTCGACATCACTTGCTGCAACACCCGGAACAGATACACTTACCGGGTTATCAATACCGGCGTAGAACACGTTCATCATATCAGCCGAAATAGTTGCGGAAGGTTCTGCTACCATATAGCTCGCGTCAAACGGATATGTTACTGTAGTTTCATCGGGTTTTGTCATTGTAATAGTCCCTTTGAATTCTTTTTTACCTACCGCACTTGCTGCCGCTTCATAAATATATTTTCCTTCTGCATCTTTTTCTAATTTAACTCCACCGATTTCTATGTCCAATGTTTGAGTAGAGTCGGTAGCAGCCAAAATAATTTCAGCATGGTATTTTCCTCCTCTAATAACATAATTAGAATTTGCAATAGCCATCGCATCAATCTTGTTTACACGGAAATCTCCCGCATCAATTTGACTAATCAAGTATTGGATAATCTCTGCTTCTGTGTTTCGAATATCATTTTGAATTTTAGTCAAAAGTGTCAACGTTGCAACTGCAGGCATATTATCAAATACACCTTCTTCCCAATCAATAGTACGTTTTGCTTCTTCAGAATATCGCCCCTCAGTTGCAAAAGTTTGCTCAATAGTAGTCTTTTTTGCAGAATCTGTAACTATTGTTGACAAAAAATCAACATGATCTTTAAGGCTTTTCTTCAGTCTTTCTCCAACTTTAAAACCAAAACTATTTTGATTTGTCATACCTACCTGACCGGTAATATTTAGATCTCCACGACCACCGTCAGATATATCCAAAGTCGCCAAACCTGGAGCTTCTTTACCATCAATCAATACTATAATTTCTCTTTTAATATCATTGATAAAATTGTAAAGCGAATCCGATTTAGTAACTACATCTTCAGCTTTCACTTTCCATTCTGCCGTTTTAGCCTTATTTTTTGCTGCTAAATCCTCAAACTGATTCTTTAACGCAACATTTCTCGCATCTGAAATCGCGATACTTTTACGCAAACTCCCATCTACCAAAGAGTATCCACTCAAAATTTCGATCGAAACGTTCAATGCAAGCATCGCGGTCAAAACCAAGTACATCATGGATATCATCTTCTGCCTCGGGGTTTCCGGACAATTGGCTGCACTCATATAATTTTATTTTTAATTTTATTTTCTCAATTAAATAATCAATTCTCTGTAAAAATTACCCTCTAATGGTCATAGCATTAAGCATATTTCCATAAACAGCATTCAGGCTCTTCATTTGTTGAGCAAGAGTAGCTACTTGTTGCTTGTAATCTTCTGCTTCTCTTGCCGAACCACTCAATGATGCTTCCATTTTTGAAATTGCATCTACTAATGTTTTCATTGCATCGTTTTGTTCAGCTACCGATTTAGCTTGAAGTTCAAATACCGAGTTGATTGTAGTTACGTTTCTGTTAATTCCATCAATTTGAGCTGCAAAATTCTTAGAACCGTTAGAGGCAGAACCAATACTTGAAGCAATATCCTGGTAAGAAGTCACCAACGAATCAGAAGAATCCTTCAAGTTCTTTTGAGATGCAGCGAATGCGTTTGCAGCCTCAGATGCCTTAGATAGATTGTTAATATACGAATCCGAAACTGATGCAGCCGAAGTTAAAGCACCTAATTGACCCGCTGTTTCATTCAATCTTTTTACGCCATCCGTCAATTTTCTCATTTCACTTTCAACCAAAGAAGCTGTATCAATTTGAGGAACTTTTGCATTCTTTTTTTCATCTTTACCTTTACCTTCTTCTCCTTCTAACTCAGGATAAACCAATGACCATTCCCAGTCTTTATGAGGTTTTTCAACTGCAGATAATGCAAAAAGGATCGCTTCCGTAAACATACCGGCACACAACATCGCACCTGCTCCAGGCCAGTGCATAATTTTAAATAATGCTCCTACAATCACAACACTCGCACCAAAGCCATAAGCAACACCTGTGATTCTTTTCCCCTGCGGAGAAGCTAAATAATCTGAAAATCCCATTTTTGTTATTTTTTATTTAAGGTTAATAATTTATTTTTTGTTTTAATTTTACTCTACTCCAATATAACTGCGAACGCATCTAAATCCGATAAAAGAACGATTCTCTGCTTGATATTCGTATGTACGAACACCTGACTGTAAGAAAATACCAACATCTTTCCAAGATCCGCCTCTTATTACTTTACGTCTTAACACCTCAGGATCCGAACTTTTAGCATTATACTCATAATTTGGATTCATATCATGAACAAAGCTATAATTAGATTCATGGAAAGCAGACGATGTCCACTCTGACACGTTTCCTGCCATATCATACAATCCATAATCATTTGGAGGATAAGATGCGACCTTTGCTGTAATCAAATGCCCATCATCGGTATAGTTTCCTCTTTGAGGTTTAAAATTGGCAAGAAAACATCCTTTTGCAGTACGAACGTAATTACCTCCCCAAGGATACATTGAAAGGTCTTTTCCTCCACGAGCAGCATATTCCCATTCAGCCTCAGTAGGAAGGCGGAAGTCTTGTACTCTCACACCTTTGTTTCTAATTTGAAACGAATTGAACAAGTAAGTTCTCCAGTGACAAAACGCTTGAGCCTGCTCCCACGAAACTCCCACTACAGGATACTCACCATATCCGGGATGTGCAAAATACATTTTCATGTATGGCTCATTGTAAGCATAAGTAAAATCCCGTATCCAACAAAGAGTATCCGGATAAATATTAATTTTCTTGTGAGAGATAAAATCCGAACGGCGTTTCAATTCTCTATATACCGTTTGATTTATAATATGCCCTTGTTCGTTAATAAAAGATGTATCTTTTCTTACCATAACATCTGCGCTATCTTTTGTTGAACCTAACCCTTCAGTACTGCGGTTATATCCACCAAGCAATGCATCGAATTTATTTTCTTTTTTGGCTGCCTGTACATAATCTACCCACGAATATCTGTACATCAAAATCATCCCATTCAACTGTCTTTCAATATCTATTGCATCCTCTCCCATGTAAAACATACTATCCAATACCGCAGCTTGATCTTCTGTTGGTTTTTTCCATGGAATTTTCTTTTTCATGTTTAATACCGGAACCTTTAAGTCATTTCCTCTTTTGTCTTGCGTAATTTTAAAAGACTCGTCTACTGCCGACAATTTTTCCCTTGCAATAGAGTCTCTTACCCAAAATACGAACTGTTTGTACTCTCCATTCGTAACCTCGGTTTCATCCATCCAAAATGCATCTACTGCAACAGTTTTCGACTGTGATGTCATTGCCCAGTTTGCATCTTGATCATTTTGTCCCATAGTAAATGATCCTCTCTTGACGTACAACATTCCGTAAGGAGTAGGCTCTTTCCATGACTTTTGATAAACTCCCACCAACTCGCCATTTTCTCCTCCACACCCGGTGAGCAGTAGTGTGATTAACGAAAATGAAATAATAAATAACTTTTTCATGATATTTGAATTACTTAATTTGCTTTTTTATAATATATTGTGTAATTTGTGTTTACTATTTCTTGAAAATTCTAACTTTAAACTATAACGTAGCGAAACTTCCAAGCTTCCTACCGAAACCATCCTCGAAAGAGGTAAATCATAAGACAAGTTTACATATACGCCACTCAATAAATTCATCCCTGCGATGAAAACAAGTCCGTCTCCGAATCTGTATGACATTCCGCCTTGTATTTTCTTGTCGTATTCCAATAAACCTGTCAGCTCTACTTGCAAAGTACTACCATCCGTTCTCATCAAAGTCGATGGCTTTAAAATATACAACGCATCCGAAAGTGAAATATTGTATCCTCCTGTTAAATAAATTATAGAAGGCACATATAATTTTTCGACTCCGTAATCAACTTCTTTACCAAACCATGTTGGCAAATGCAATGCGGACAATCCTACATACATCTCTTTGTTAGAGAAATAAAACCCTACTCCGGCATCAAAAACAGGAGGTGCATCTTCCAAGTTCATAAAAGGATCATCTTGTTGACTGCCATCTACTCCTGCATTAAAATTATGGTTATGATAATTATTATCTTTACCTCCGGTAAAATCAGCCCCTTCTTTATCAAAGGTTTGCTTTATACCTCCGGCATTAAACCCCAGCCCTAACTCTCCATCAAAAAGTTTTGCCTTATAAGAATACTGTAAAAGAACGCTGTTTGTTCCAAATAAACCGACCTGTTTTCGAGAAAAACTCACTCCTATACCATGCTTTGTACCTGCAATATTGACCGGAGTGTTTGCTGAAAAAAACATATCAAAAGGAGCACTTTTTCCGAATCCGAAGTATCCAACCCACTGTTGCCGGTAGACTCCAAATAGATTGGTTAAACCATTTTCTGTCGTTGCTCCGGGATTTATTGCTTCCTTATTTTCCATATACAAGCTATATTGAGCATCAAATTGAGCTTGTATCTCTCCTGCGAAGAAACCAAGAAAAAAGAAAAATATAATCCGTTTTTTCTTCATACTTTGATACTCAGCTGCCAGAAAAATCGGCAACAATATTAGTAATTTTTACAATAATTTACAATAAAAATGAACTTTTTAATACATTTTTTTGCTCAACACGTTGTTATTCCATTGAGTAACAATATGTTCTTTATTACCTAATATTCCTCTTCATTAAAAAAGAAGTCTTCTTTACTTGGATAATCAGGCCAAATATCCTCTATACTCTCATAAATTTCACCTTCATCCTCCATTTCTTGAAGATTTTCTATCACTTCCAACGGAGCTCCCGACCGCATAGCAAAGTCTATCAACTCATCTTTTGAGGCAGGCCACGGGGCATCTTCCAATTTTGACGCTAATTCTAATGTCCAATACATAATAGTAAGGAAAAAATATTAAATTAATATATTTAGAATACAACTCTCCATTTGTACAAGGATTGCAAAAGTATACTTTTTTTCCATAAATACAATCTTTATATTCAAAAAATTTTACCTCGTGATTCTTTTTTAATCTTTTTCTGCTACAAGTAAAGCAAATTTATTTTTTCGATTACCTTTTTTTAGCAAATTTAGAAAAGAATCTGTAATTTTACAGCACATCAAAATCTTCCTTAATTTAACATATCAAATTCTTTTAATATGCTATTTTTCATACGATATGGTTACCGTTTTTGCAGAACACTTACTTTCCGAAAAAATTGGAATATAGGATTACTATTTTTTCAATTTTTCGTTTCTATTCTGACAAAAAAACCAAAATTATCGACAATGCCGGCAGCTCTTTCCATTGAACCGGCTAATAGCTGCAATCTCCATTGTCTGGAATGTTTGACCGGCAGCCTACAATTAGTCCGAAAAAAGGGGAAAATATTACAAGAAGATTTTAATCGGATTATCAACCAAACTTATAAAGAATTATGCCATTTATTTCTTTATTTTCAAGGAGAACCTTTCTTGCACGCTCAACTTATTGATTTTATCTGTTATGCTAAATCAAAAGGAATTTTTACGGCATCTTCCACTAACGGACATTTCCTGTCGGAAATAAATGCGAAAGCCATAGTTCGGTCAAAACTGGATTTTCTGATTATCAGTCTCGATGGAATTAATCAGGAGTCATATCAAAAATACCGTAAAGAGGGGGATTTTAACCGAGTCATATCCGGAATCAAGACATTGGTAAAAACTAAGAAGGAATTAAAAATAAATTATCCGTTAATTGAGCTGCAATTTATTGTTTTTAAGCACAATGAGCAGGAAATAAAGGGATTTAAAGAGTTAGGCAAAGAACTTGGAGTAGATAAAATTTCCGTAAAATCGGCTCAAATACATAAACCTGAAAAATCGTCAGAGATATTACCTCCGGAAAACCTTGCTTATTCCAGATATAAACAAGACGAATCAGGGAAATTCCATTTAATAAAGAAAAAACGGAAATATTGCCGGAGGCAATGGACTGGTGCCGTGATTACTTGGGAGGGCGATGTGGCTCCTTGCTGTTACGACAAGGAGGCTAAATATGCGTATGGAAACTTAAAAAATCACTCTTTCCGCGAACTTTGGCATAGCCGGCAAGCTATGCAATTTAGAGAAAATTTATTTCAACGCCGGAACGTACCGGATATATGCAAAGATTGTCCGGAGATCTCTATTTAATTAAATGTTACTTTTTTTGCAAGTAAGATATAATCGGTTTCCGGTTATCCCAAAGCAACAAAAGAAAGAGAAATAACGAAAAGGCGATTAATACATTCTTCAAAATAACATGACGCATAGCAATAAATGGTTTCTTACTTGACGGGAACTCATTTATCAACGTAACGATTTCCGATTTTGCAGCCAGTTCTTTGGCAACAGCCTCTTTTTCTTTTAAAAGATTCAATTTATCTCCATAGAACATCTGTTTTTCCGTATTGAAAACTAGCTTCTGATCCATTTTAACACCGGCTTCTTTCGTCTTTTGAAAGTATTCGATTTTCTGCAAGCTGTCTATTGCTGCAATATCTTTCTCAAAAATTCTTTCACGCTCTTTCAACGAAGTTATTCGAATTGAATTGAGAGATTTCAGATGCTCATTATTTTTAAAATAAGCGATCAATGCGTCCTTTATCGCAGGAAAAGCATCCGGATTGTTCATAACAACTGTAATAACAGTTGTAGTATTCAATGTAGTAGTGTCTTGATCTTCTATGATTTGATTATAAATTGTACATACTTTTCCTTTGGCTGCGGACGGTATTTTCAACATATCATCAAATCTGTCCGGATCTTCATACGCTAAATAGTTGTTTAACGAAGTTATCATTTCTGAATACAGATTAGTGTCTCCATCGTTCAAACTTAATGTAAATTCAGCCTTATATATCCGGCGAGCACCATGTGTAGAATAGTAAGAATAGGCAAGGGCGGCAAACATAAATAACAAAAATACATAGTAATATTTAAAAGTAACACGCAGTAAATAACCGCAAAATCCACCTATTTTTCTTAGAATGTCATATAAAAAATTAACTATTTTCCCAAGTAATGAGAATAAATCCAATTCTTGTTGTTCGTTATTTTTCTCCATGCTTAAATCTTTACTGTTTTTTATTTTCAAGCGGCAAAGATATAAAATTTATTTTATATTTACTCTACTTTCATTTTGGGAAACAAAATCTTTCCATCCTGTAAATTTTTTTGCCTGTTGTAGTGAATTGGTTTGAAAAAAATGACACACAGCAGCAGCTAACCCATCGGTTGCATCCATTTGCGGCAACATTTTTTCCGGCGGAATTTTCAAATAACGCCGTAACATTTCGGCAACTTGTTCTTTCGATGCACTGCCGTTTCCGGTAATAGACATCTTAATTTTCAGCGGGGCATACTCCGAAATAGGTAAATTACGATACAATGCGGCCGAAATAGCAACTCCCTGTGCTCTACCGAGTTTTAACATTGACTGCACATTTTTTCCAAAAAAAGGGGCTTCAATTGCCAATTCATCCGGCTGGTATTCATCGATCAAAGTCAATGTCCGGTTAAATATTTTTTGTAATTTCAGATAAGGATCGTTGTATTTTTTCAAATCCAATACACCCATAACCAATAATTGCGGCTTGTTGTTTGTTATTTTTAACAAACCGTATCCCATAATCATAGTTCCGGGATCAATACCTAAAATGACCCTATCTTTTTCTTGCTCTCTATTCGCCATGCTCTTATTTAATTTCTTCAAGAAGGGTAGAAAAAGACATAACCGATTCGCCAAATGTTTCTCGCAGATCAGTTTCTATTTCCGCCTGATGTTTCTCCTGCCACTTCTGCATTGCATCCATATCGGGCGATGAGAATTGAAGCGAATAGGTTATCCCATGCTCTTCGTCTACTAAAACTTTAAAAAGGCGGGGCTCTTTAAAAAAAGCAGTATTGAGCATAGAGGGGATATGCCGGCATGAAATCCACTGAAGCCATACATCATGAACCTCAAAAGAGACAAGGTATGTCGTATTAAAAACAATCATAAGAATATCTTTTTTCACAAAGATACTATTTATTTCAAAAAACTGCTTATCTTTGCAACGAATTTCAACGGGGGTTTAGCTCATCTGGCTAGAGCGCGACACTGGCAGTGTCGAGGTGACCGGTTCGAGTCCGGTAATCTCCACAAATACAAAAAAAATAAACCCTCGTAGTCTAATTGACTGCAAGGGTTTTAAATTTCAAAGGAACGATACTGCATTTTTTTGCAATAAAGTTTATCCATTGCAAAAATAAGTGAGAAGTAATTATATTGCTGATGCTAACGCTTCATCTATTTTTCTACCAGCAAGAAATTCTACTTGATCCCCAATAATTATGTTTTTAACTAATTTATTCTATTTACCGAATTAATCCCCTTTATCTTTAAAATATTCATACTCAAATTATTAATATCTTCCACATCGTGAACATAAACTGTGATGAACCCTCCGAAAACACCGTCTTTACTTTCCAAATTTACCTTGCTTACATTCACGCCATGTACTTCTGTAATTACCTTTACAATCTGCCCCAATATTCCGATTCTATCCACCCCTCTTATTTCTATTGTTGCCGGAAAAGAAAGTACCTTGTGTGTTTCCCACACTGCAGAAATGATTCTTTCTCCAAAGCTGGACTTCTGCCTCATTGCTACCGGACATTGCCTTTTATGGATTACCATCAGGCCATCTTCTTCCATAAAGGCAAGAATATCATCGCCCGGAATAGGATTACAACATTCGGCAGTGCGGTAATCCACGCCTGATTTATCATCAGTCAGCTTTAATACCTCCTTTTGATTGACTTTTTGAGGACGTTTTTTCTGTTCCTGAATACCGGCTTCATTGTTGGCAGCAGTTTTTCCAAACCGAGGAATCCATCGCTCTATCCACCGGCTTTCGCTTTTTCCCTTGAAAACCGTTTTGTTCAAGTCGTCAATTTGGTAAATTCCCCGTCCTATTTTATAATACAACTCCTCCTTTCTTCTTTCCTGAAAAGAATCCAGTACTTTTGAAATATTATCAGCAGAGAACGGCAAATTCATTTTCTCCAGTTCTACCTGCAGCACATGTTCTCCCTTCTTTATAAAAGCTTTGTACTCTTTTTTAAACAGTGATCTTATCTTTCCCCTCGCACGCGCTGTTTTCACGATGTTAATCCAGTCGGAATTCGGCTTTTGCTTTTTAGAGGTCAGCACCTCTACCTGATCTCCACTATTGAGAACATAGGTCAACGGTACTAACTTGTGATTAACCTTAGCTCCGATACATTGAAACCCAATGTCGGTATGAAGCGCAAAAGCAAAATCGAGTGCGGTAGCTCCCTGCGGCAAGGTCCGAATATCACCATTCGGCGTAAAAACGAAAATTTCAGAAGCAAACAGGTTTAATTTAAAAGTATCTAAAAAGTCAATGGCATTAGGCTCCGGATTTTCAAGCAGCTCCTTGATAGTTTGCAGCCATTTTTCCAGCTCCGAATCATCCTTTTCGTTCATTTTATACTGCCAATGAGCGGCGAATCCCTTTTCTGCAATATCGTCCATGCGGCGGCTACGAATCTGCACCTCGATCCACTGCCCTTCGGGCCCCATAACCGTGACATGCAATGCCTCGTAACCGTTTGCTTTAGGCGTACTTATCCAGTCGCGGATACGATCCGGATGCGGCTTATATACATCCGTAATCGCCGAATAAATTTCCCAGCAGCTTTTCTTCTCTTCTTTCCCCTCTTCCGGGTCAAAGATAATCCTCAACGCCAAAATGTCATATACTTCTTCGAAAGGAATATTCTTGGTTTGCATTTTGTTCCAAATGGAATAGACTGATTTTATCCGGGCATGGATCTCAAATTTGATTCCAAGTCCCTCCAACTTTTCCATAACCGGCTTTGAAAAAAGCTCAAACAAGCGGTTCCTTTCATGCTGCGTATTCTTTAGCTTTAGCGACAGCTCCTCATACTTATCCGGATGCTCATACTTGAAACTCAAATCCTCCAGCTCTGTTTTAATAGAGTAAAGACCCAGCCTGTTGGCAAGTGGAGCGTATATATATTGCGTTTCGCCTGCAATTTTAAACTGCTTTGCTTGCGGCATGGAACCCAGCGTGCGCATATTATGCAGACGATCAGCTATTTTAATCAAAATTACACGGATGTCTTCGGACATGGTAAGTAGCAACTTACGAAAATTTTCAGCCTGCTCGGATGCCTTTTCGCCAAATACACCACCGGCAATCTTGGTCAGCCCGTCAACAATAGAAGCTATTTTCTTACCGAAAAGATTCTCAATATCTTCGACCGTGTAATCGGTATCCTCAACCACATCATGCAGCAACGCAGAGCAAATAGAGGTGGAGCCAAGCCCGATTTCACTCGCTACAATGCGTGCCACCGCCAGCGGATGCATAATATAAGGCTCTCCCGAACGGCGTTTTATCCCTTTATGTGCCTGATTAGCAAAACGAAACGCCTTTCCTATCTTTTCTATCTTTTTCCGGTGATTGGATCGTAAATAATCGTCTATCAACGCTTGATACTCTACCTCAATCATCGCTTGTTCATCCGCTGCTTTCTGTGTATTCTTATTTTCTTCCATACTTTCTATACTATTTAAACAAAAATACTAAAAAAAACAATACAATAAACACACAAAACGACTTATCTACTAAAAAAACAATCAATGTAACGAATAGAAAACTTTTTGAATCATCCTGATAATGAATTATTTTTAAACTATTGCTATCTTTGTAAAAACAACCAACTTTAATTTTACCATGAAACAAAATTATTTTTTATTGACAGCTTTTCTGCTGTTTTTCTCTGTGACGCTTTTTGGTCAACAGAGATATAATGCAGATGTAGAAAACGTAGGTGCGGATTGTGCAGTAACTCTCCCAGGAACTTTTAATACGGCGAATGCGAGCTTGCCTGATCCGTTCTTGAAGCTGAACGGTCAAAGAATGACAACTAAGGAAGAATGGACTTGTAGAAGACAAGAAATTTTACGTTTACTGGAAAGAACTTGTTATGGAACAAAACCGCCAAAACCATCTTCTGTTACAGGAACAGTCTCAAACTCTCAAATCACAGTAAACGTATCGGAAGGAGGAAAAAGCACTTCTTTTTCTGTAACTGTTCAATTACCAACCACAGGAACAGCTCCCTATCCTGCCGTTATCACGTTTGGTAATTCCGGAGCACAAGCCGCCACTCTTAGAAGCTGGGGAGTTGCCGTTATTAATTTCAATAACACGACAGTTGGCTCGGAACAAGGTTCTCGAAACAATAAATCAGGAGCGTTTTATACCATATATGGAAGTAACAGTAAAACCGGACTTCTCGCAGCTTGGGCATGGGGAGTAAGTCGTATTATAGATGTTATTCAAGCATCAGACGGAAAAATTATTAAATGGGATGCAATCGGTGTTACTGGTTGTTCCCGATTAGGAAAAGCTGCTTTTGTTGCCGGTGTTCTTGACCAACGTGTGGCTTTGACCATTCCGATGGAATCCGGTTCCGGAGGTATGAACATTATGCGTGGAGCTTATAGGGACCGTGACCCAAGCGGTGGTCAGAACGGAGCTCAATCTCCGCAATCGGCATATAGCGAAACTTATTGGTTAGGCGATGATTTCAGCGCTTTCACAAACAATCCGAACAACTTACCTGTTGATATGCACGAAGCAGTAGCTTTAGTTGCCCCTCGAGGTCTTTTTGTTATGGATAAAACGGCTGCGTCTGCCGGTCAGTGGTTGAATATTCCTTCTTCGCATGCAGCGGCAGTTGCCGGTTCGGAAGTATATAAAGCTCTTGGAGTAGGCGGTAACATTCACTATATGAATACGCCTACACAATCGCATTGTTCAGGACAGGCTTCTTATGATACCCAATTGAAAGATTTTGTAGATAAATTTTTACACAGAACGAAAGCGGCAGGTACTACTCCTCTTTTTACAGAAAATAACAGACCAAGCATGACTTCTTGGGTGAATTGGACAACTCCTACTTTATCGGGGAACCTTAATATCGGCGGCGAACCGCTTAGAGGTTTTGGAATTACAGTTTCTGTATCTCCGGCTTCCGGTGGTGGTAAAGTAACCATCTCTCCTGAATCTAAAGACGGGCGTTATGATGGCGAAACCATTTCGCTCACTCCGGTTGCGTCAACAAACTGGGAATTTGACGGTTGGAGTGGAGATGCTTCCGGAAGTAACGTGCCACTTTCCATCAAAATGGATAAAGATGTAGCCGTTACCGCTAAATTCATCCTGGTGGGAGATGATGTGGATAACAACCTGATTAAAAACGGAACTTTTGCCGGCACTACCGACTGGACGCTCGGACAGCATAATAATGCTACCGGAACATTCACCGGAACAGGAGGCGAAGGGACTATCACTGTTACCAACACAGGAACGGCTGACCACAATTTACAGATTATGCAAGCCGGTATTCCAATGGAAAAAGGAACAAAATTCCGCTTGACTTTCGATGCCTCGGCTGCTTCGGCAAGAGAGATGTCTGTATTTATGCAAATGGACTCAGACCCTTATACCGGTTACTTTGAAAAAGTGATAGATCTTACCACGCAAAAACAGTCATTCTCTTACGAATTTGAGATGGAAGAGGCAACCGATATGAACGGACGTATCGCCTTTAACGTAGGTACTGCAACCCCAACTGTAAGGGTAAGCAATGTAAAACTTATCCGCATTGCAGAGTTTGGCGGAACAACTCCAAAAGTAACATTGACACTGGATGCAAATGGAGGAACAGTTACACCGGGCAGTATCAGCGTTGAAGAAGGTGCGGCTGTCGGAACACTGCCTGTTCCTAATCGTCCGGGATACTCTTTCGAGGGTTGGTTTGACGACAAAGGTATAGAATACACTGCCGATACAAAATTGGCTGCCGATGCAACCGTTACCGCAGCCTGGAAAGCAACCGGAGAAAACCTTTCGGAAGAGGAATTGTTAGAGTTAATAGAAGAACTTAAAGGACAAGTAGTTCAATTGACTTCCGAAAAGGATAATTTACAAAAACTTTTGGACGAATGCAGAGGATTAACCTCTAATGAGAATCTTCGAGCATCGGGTATCTTGACTATCTATCCGAATCCGGTAAACGCAAACAGTGTATTAAACATCGAAAGCGCAAATTTGAAAACCGGCGATAAAATGGAAATTTTTGATATGCAAGGCAGACTCATTTCTGTTGATGTTGCTGCCGATGATGCTGTAACTTCCATCAAAATCGGCTCTCTATCACAAGGAACATACTTGTTGCGTTTGGCAGGACAACGAGGTGTTAAGTTTGAAGTAAAATAAATTTTTTCCATCCCCGGTCTTCTTTTCATAAGAGAAGAAGACCGGGGATAAATAATAACTTAAAGAATAGGAGATTAACACATGAACAAATTACTCAAATCTATATGCCTGATTGCAGTGGTAATGATGACGCTGCCGGTGTTTGGGCAAACATTGACTTGCTCAAACGGAACATCCCAACAGACAAGGACAGTTAACGGCTACGATTACGAACTCTGGAGCGAAAGCGGAAGAGGTAATTCAACGTTGAATATCACGGCAAGTTCCGCAAATGGCGGAACGTTTAATTGTGAGTGGAGCGGTACAATAAATGTGCTTTCGCGTGCCGGAAAAAGATGGGGCAGTAATAGCACTACAACCGTATCTTCCGTAGGAAATATTACCATTGATTTTGAGGCAACATGGTCTTCTTCCGATAACGTAAAAATGCTTGGTGTGTATGGGTGGGGATATTATCCGAATGGACAAGCCCCCAGTGGTTTTGGTACTGAGATAGAATATTACATTATTCAAGACCGCGGCAGCTATAATTCTGCATCATCGGGAACGAACTCAAGAAAACGTGGTGAAGCAACGATTGACGGTATTGTGTATGAATTTTGGACAGCTGAAAGAAGAGGTCAAGCGAGTATAACAGGCAACGGTAAAACCTTTATGCAATTTTTCAGTGTTCCGAAAAACACCAGCAGTCATAGAACAAAAGGGTTAATCACTGTTTCCAAACACTTTGCAGAGTGGGCAAAAGTAGGTATGCCAATGGATAGACTATACGAAGTAGCGTTAAAAGTTGAATCTTATACCGGTAATACCGGTAATGCGAGAGGATCGGCAAGCATAACAAAGAATATTTTAACACTTGGTGGAGACCCTAACGCTTTCACGCTTACCACAAAGGCATCGCCGGCAGTAGGTGGGACGTTTACAAAAACGCCAAATGCGGCAAGCTATACGCCCGGAACTGCCGTACAAGTTACTGCCGTACCTGCCGAAGGATGGAAGTTCCTCAATTGGAGCGGAGATGCTTCGGGCACAAACGCTACAGCCTCCGTTACAATGAATGCAGACAAAAACGTAACCGCAAATTTCGAATTGACCGGTGTTTCTACCGTCAATATCTTGAAAGACGGAAATTTCCCTGCAAACAGCATCGGTTCAAGTTGGCAATTGAATACGGGAGAGATACGGAAATTCGGCGGCAACATCATCTATTAGCGGCGGGAAGGCAACCATAAACGTTACAAGAATAGGTGCTGAGGCGTATGAACCGCAACTTATTCAGAAAGAAGTTGTGATGGATAAAGGAATGAAATATCGTCTTACGTTTACCGCCTCGGCTACGGCTGCAAGAAGCATAGGTGTAGTAATTCAAAAAGCAACTGCTAATTATGACAGCTACGCTTCAAAGGATTTTGAACTGACAACTACGGCGCAAACCTATACATTTGAATTTGAGATGGAAAATGATAGCGACCCGGCATCGCAATTTGCATTTAACCTCGGGGCGGCTGCAACAGGTGTTACGCTAAGCGATGTCAAACTTGTGCATATTAAAGACTTTGAGCCGGAGGAAAAGGTAACTTTGACCTTTGACCCGAATGGTGGAACAATGCAAGGAGCAAATAGCATCAGCGTTGAACCGGGAGCAGCAATCGGAACATTGCCTGTGCCTACTCGCAATGGATACACTTTCGAGGGCTGGCTTGACGATAAAGGTGTAAAATACACTGCCGATACCAAATTGACTGTCAATGCGACCGCCACCGCATCATGGAAAGCAACCGTAGAAAAACCTACGGAAGAAGAATTATTAGAACTGATAAAAGATCTTAAAGGACAAGTAGCTCAATTGACTGCCGATAAGGAGAATTTACAAAAACTCTTGGACGAATGTCGGGGAACAACCTCTGATGAGAGTCTTCGTGCAGCACCAAGTTTGACTATCTACCCGAATCCGGTAAATGCAAACAGCGTATTAAACATCGAAAGTGCGAATTTGAAAGCCGGCGATAAAATGGAAATTTTTGATATGCAAGGCAGACTCATTTCTGTTGATGTTGCTGCCGGTGATGCTGTAACTTCCATCAAAATCGGCTCATTGTCACAAGGAACGTATTTGTTGCGTTTGGCAGGACAACGAGGTGTTAAATTTGAAGTGAAATAAAATTATATCTATATCCCGGTCTTCTTTATTATAGAAAGAAGACCGGGATAAATAATAACTTAAAAAAAAGGAGATAAACAAATGAACAAATTATTCAAATCTATATGCCTGATTGCAGCGGTAATGATGACGCTGCCGATGTTTGGGCAGACATTAACTATCCAAGGCGGCGGTAGAGATCAACAGACAAGTACGCTTAACGGCTACGATTACGAGCTTTGGAGCCAAAACGCAGCAGGCCGTTCTTCGATGACACTCACGGGCACCAATACCAATGGTGGAACGTTTACATGTGAATGGCAAGGTACAATAAATATACTTGCGCGTTCCGGAAAAAAATTTAGAAATAATGAAACAGTGTCTTCTGTAGGTAATATCGTAATTGATTTCGAGGCAACTTGGTCTTCTTCAGACAACGTGAAAATGCTTGGCGTATATGGGTGGGGGTATTATCCACAAGGGCAACAACCAAGTGGTTTTACCGACGAGATAGAATATTACATTATTCAAGACCGTGGCAGCTATAATTCTGCAACATCCGGAACGAACTCAAGAAAACGAGGAGAAGCAACCATTGACGGTATTTTGTACGAATTTTATACATGCGAAAGAATACGACAGCCGAGTTTATCCGGCACAAGTACTTTTATGCAATTTTTCAGTGTTCCAAAAAGTACCGGTAGCCACAGAACAAAAGGAATAATTACTGTTTCTAAACATTTTGCAGAGTGGGCAAAAGTAGGTATGCCAATGAATAAGCTATACGAAGTAGCAATGAAAGTTGAATCTTATACCGGCAATACCGGCAGTGCAAGGGGAGAGGCGAAAGTAACAAAAAATATTTTGACTCTTGGCGGCGATCCTAATGCTTTCACGCTTACCACAACAGCTTTACACCCTATGGGCGGAACGTTTACAAAAACACCGAACGCTGCAAGCTATGTGCCCGGAACTGTCGTACAAGTTACCGCCGAACCTGCCGGAGGATGGGAATTCCTTAATTGGAGCGGAGATGCCTCAGGCAAAAACGCAACAACCTCCGTAACGATGAATGCAGACAAAAACGTAACCGCAAATTTCAAATTGACAGGTATTTCCACCGTCAATATCTTGAAAGATGGAAATTTCCCTGCAAGCAGCATCGGTTCAAACTGGCAATTGAATACAGGAGAAAATTACTACGGAAATTCGGCGGCAACATCATCTATTAGCGGCGGGAAGGCAACCATAAACGTTACAAGAATAGGTGCTGAGGCGTATGAACCGCAACTTATTCAAAAAGAAGTTATGATGGATAAAGGAATGAAATATCGACTTACATTTACCGCCTCGGCTACCACAGCGAGAAGTATGGGTGTCGTAATTCAAAAAGCAACTGCTAATTATGACAGCTACGCTTCAAAGGATTTTGAAATGACAACTACATCACAAACCTATACATTTGAATTCGAGATGGAAAATGATAGCGACCCGGCTGCACAATTTGCATTTAACCTCGGAGCGGCTGCAACAGGGGTTACGCTAAGCGAAGTCAAACTTGTGCATATCGCAGAATTTGAGCCGGAAAAAACGTTTACTTTGACCTTTAACCCGAATGGAGGAACTCTGCAAGGAGAGAATAGCATCAGCGTGGCACAGGGAGCAGCAATCGGGACATTGCCTACGCCTACTCGCAATGGATACACCTTCGAGGGCTGGATAGACAGCAATAATGTAAAATACACAGAAGATACCAAATTGACCGCCGATGTAACTGTTACCGCATCCTGGAAAGAGATTAAAGACCTTTCCGGATTGAAAGGAGAAGTAGGCAATCTGCAAAAGCAAATTGAGGAACTGACTTCCGAAACGGAAAATTTAAAACTACTCTTGGAGGAATGTGAATAAATTGTTATAAAAATAAGTTAAGGTTAGTAAAATTCATGATGATAAGAGGCTGTCAAAATCTTGGCAGCCTCTTATTTTTCCCAACTTGTAGTTTTTATGCTAAAAAAGTTTCAGTACCTTTGCACCTTAATAAATTATTCAGACAGAAACAATTATTTATTTGTTCATATTTTTTCGTATGGAATATAAATTTAAAGAAATAGAGCAGAAGTGGCAGCAGTATTGGAAGGACAATGCTGTTTACAAAGTAGAAATCGACCCGTTGAAACCCAAATATTACGTGTTGGACATGTTCCCCTACCCTTCCGGTGCGGGATTGCACGTGGGGCATCCGCTCGGATACATCGCTTCGGATATTTACAGCCGCTACAAACACCTGCAAGGATTCAACGTATTGCACCCGATGGGGTATGACGCTTACGGGCTGCCTGCCGAGCAATATGCCATTCTGACCGGTCAGCACCCGGCTGTTACCACCCAAAAAAACATTGCCCGCTACCGTGAGCAACTGGATAAATTAGGATTTTCCTACGACTGGAGTCGCGAAGTACGCACTTGCGAGCCTGAATATTATAAATGGACACAGTGGGCTTTCATCCAAATGTTTGAATCATATTACTGCAATGATGAACAGCAGGCACGACCCATTTCGGAATTGATCGCATGTTTCGGACAATACGGAAATGAAGGGTTGAACGCTGCTCAAACGGAAGAAATCCATTTTACCGCAGAAGAATGGAATTCTTTTGACGAAAAGAAGCAGCAGGAAATCTTGATGAATTACCGCATCGCCTATTTGGCAGATACAAAAGTAAATTTCTGTCCGGCACTGGGATGTGTATTGGCAAATGACGAAATCAGCGAAGGAGTTTCCGTCAGAGGCGGGCATCCGGTAGAACAGCGCGTAATGCGCCAGTGGAGTTTGCGCGTTTCGGCTTATGCGCAACGGTTGTTGGACGGCTTGGAAAAGATTGACTGGACGGAATCGCTGAAGGAGACGCAACGGAATTGGATTGGACGCAGTGAGGGGGCGGAAATACACCTCCCCCTACCTCCCTCCAAAGGAGGGGGAACGGCTCACTCTTTAAATTTATCTGAATCTTCATCATTCAAACCGTCATCATCTAAGCCTTTATCGTCTGAATCTTTGGATTCTTGTCCGCAGTATTATACAACGAGCGGGGTGAATTGGAATTTATTGTATGATTATGCAAAAAGGATGAGGGAAAAGCCGACAGAGGCAGAAAGCATTCTTTGGAATATGCTGCGCGGTCGTCAATTGGGTTATAAATTCCGCAGACAACATCCGGTTGACGTATTTATTCCCGATTTCATTTGCATTGAGAAAAAACTGATTGTCGAAGTTGATGGCGAATATCATCTTACTGACGAGCAAAAGGAGTTGGACGAAATCCGCACAAAAATATTAAACGAATGGGGATACACCATTGTCAGATATTCCAACGAGGAAATAAAAACAACCCCTCACGCCGTCATAGAATCCCTCCGCCTGACATTATCCTCAAAGAACACCTTTGAAAACACCACCAACACTCAACCTACGCACCTCTCCCCCTCCTTTGGAGGGGGCTGGGGGGAGGTCGTTGTTTTCACCACCCGCCCCGACACCATTTTCGGCGTAACCTTTATGGTACTTGCCCCCGAAAGCGAATATGTGCAGCAACTCGTAACGCCTGAACAAAAAGCAGAAGTTGACGCCTATTTAGACCAAGTGAAACGCCGCACCGAGCGCGAACGCATCGCCGACCGGAAAGTAACCGGAGTATTCTCCGGCTCGTATGCCATCAACCCGGTAAACGGCAAAGAAATTCCAATTTGGATTTCCGACTATGTGCTTGCCGGTTACGGTACGGGAGCGATTATGGCGGTTCCGGCACACGACTCCCGCGACTACGCTTTTGCCAAACATTTCAACCTGCCGATCATCTCGCTGATTGAGGGTGCAGATGTAAGCGAAGAAAGTTTCGATGCCAAAGAGGGTATTATAATAAACTCCGGCTTTTTAAACGGCTTGACAGTAAAAGAGGCAATCCAAAAGGCAAAAGAATATATCAAAGAAAACGACTTGGGCAATGTAAAAGTAAATTACCGCCTGCGCGATGCGATTTTCAGCCGTCAACGCTATTGGGGTGAACCGTTCCCGATTTACTACAAAGATGGAATGCCTTATCCGGTCGATGAAAAAGACTTGCCGATTGAACTGCCCGAAGTGGATAAATTTTTGCCGACGGAAAGCGGAGAGCCGCCATTAGGAAGGGCAAAAGATTGGGTGTATGAAGTTAAGTCTTGAACCAGGATTTTTACAAGATTAAAATGATTTCCAAGATTTACGTTGAATAAAATTATGGCAATAGAAGAACGAAATAAAATAACGCATGATGTAATTGGGGCAGCAATGGAAGTGCATAATGTTTTAGGCAATGGCTTTCAAGAAGTTGTTTATCAAAGAGCATTATCTATTGAAATGAAATTGCG